>Ga0073928_10000496_pt1 | contig 92532 bp, 89 predicted proteins | sample PaiPotPPA55metaG_FD_76969 | JGI IMG/M metagenome (GOLD analysis project Ga0073928, IMG submission 76969) | Iron sulfur acid spring bacterial and archeal communities from Banff, Canada, to study Microbial Dark Matter (Phase II) - Paint Pots PPA... ...
AAACCTTCGCCATTGTCGTCGACGACTAACACCAGGGCGCTGTCATCCTGTGACAGTTTTACCACGACATGGGAAGCCTTAGCATGCTTTTTTATATTGTTAAGTGCTTCACGATATATCTGGAAAATTTCGCGGCAAACGCGGTCAGGGGCGTGAATTTCAGCAGAATCGATCAGCAGGTCCAGAGCCACGATCGATTCATTGCGGTAGCGCTCGGCAAATCCCCGCATCAAATCGACTAAATCCGCGCTCTGCACTCGCAAAGGCCGCAAGTCTGTGACCAGGTGCCGCAACTCCGCGGACTCATTTCGCACCGTTTGTTGCAACGCCGCCAGGCTGGTTACCGACTGTTCCGGTGAGGCCGCCACGCGGCGCCGCAGCACGTCTAGCTGTATCTCAATACTAAGCAAGGTCTGCAGTATACCGTCGTGGAGATCGCGCGAGATTCGGCTACGTTCGCCCTCAATAGCACGCGCGCGGAGGTGCCGTAGCAAGAAGATATTCTCGAGCGCCGGCCCCACGTGGCGGGCGATGCGTTCCAGCCACGCGAGATCAGCTTTTTGAAACGGCTTCCGGTGATCTCGCAGATTTATAAGGAAAATTCGCCCAGCCGGCTGGCCAGTTTGATCAAAGGTGACGCTCATTAAAGAGCGAAGTTTCAGTTCTTGTTGAGTGGTCCTCGGCAACCTCGGTAAAGTCTTCAATCTGCGGTGGGTTGTGCGGTTCCAGCCAAACCCTGAGCCCTCGCCGTTCAGACTGTTCCAACACACCGTAGCGTCCATATCATCCAGGAGAAATCCGTCACAGCGCGATAGCGGCAGAGCCTGAGGAATTAGCCGCTCACTTTCCCCACCCTTCAGGCGCCACAAGAAAATGCGCTCCAAATCGATGTCCCGAAACGCGAGCATGGCTTCCTCGGTACGGAAAGCGTTAGCCAGTTCCTCCAGCAATAAACGCAAAGATTCGGCCAGCCCCTGGTCGACCTGCATGGTGCCGGTGATACGCGACAGAAATTCATTTTCCGCCACATAGCGGCGGCTTAAGTCCCCTAGAAAAGCCAGTCCTCCGCCGGCTGCAAACGTAATCACCACCAGCGCCATCCACCCGATGGCGCGTATCCAACCAATCTGCCCTTCAAGTGCCGTACGGACCACCAATGCAAGGGAAAGCACTCCCGCAATGGGAATGGCAGACGTAAGCCCCCAGCGCGATCCGGATGCGTAGCACACAAATAAATACGGAAACCACAACGCTACGGAAAACGGGCTGATATAGAGAAAGACGCCTAACGCCAGAAGATCAACCGTGAGCGGCAAATGCCAGGGTCGGCTGCGAAAGGCCCATTCTGTAGGAATAGCCAACAGCGAAATTACAAGGTACCCAATCAAAAAGCTTAGAGCATAGTGCGGGTATGTCGCTGCCGGTTGCTCAATTACCGCTATCAGTGCCAGCAACACGCTGATCGGTCGAGCATACACAATCTGGCGACCAAAATTAAGGCGTTCGGTTTGTTGGGGGCTCATGCGCGGGCACGCCTGTCCTCGGTCGTAGTCTAACAAGCGTGCCAGCAGCGAAACGCGTGCAGAAGTTCACAGTTTCCTGGGAATAAACGTTCTGTAGAGTGAGCAGTTCAGCATCGGGCAACAGTGGTGCTCAGTACGTAGCGCATGGTGATTCTGTACCTACGGACAGGTGCCGTCTAGTCATTGACCTGACCCTCATGGAAACCCTGCGATGGCCCACGTCAGGTTAAGCTTAAATTGCTGTTTCTAACACGAGCCAGAGATGATTTCTGAAGGAATGCGTTTCTCATGTAACGGCCAACCCAGGCGGTTAATGCAAGCCTGTGCGTCAGTGTTTTCTTTCGTGCTTACGGTATTTGCCGCCTTGTTGCTCTGTTCCCCGGCTGCAGCTGCTCAAGAAGGCCGCCACGAATCATATCGTTTGCTGACCCGCGACGAGGGCCTGGACATCGTGGATGCCATTCCCGATCACCACCGATCTCTGCGCGGAAAGCACATCAAGCCTGATTGCTCGCACCTGGTCAATGATATTTACGACCTGGCAGGCTTTCCGTATCCGTACGCGAAATCCGCTGACCTTTATCGCGGCCAAGCCAGCTTTGTTCGCGTTGTCTCGCCGCAACCCGGCGACTTGATCGTCTGGCGCGGTCACGTAGGCTTGGTACTCGATCCCCGTCAACACTTCTTCTACAGCTCACTACGCTCTGGACTGGAGACTGAGGATTACACTTCTGCCTACTGGCGCCAGCGGGGAACCCCTCGTTTCTACCGTTATCGCGCGGCCAACGACCCAACCATCCTGACTGCTCGTCAGGTCACGCCACTAAACGACCTGGAGAGCAACTTTAGAACTCAGTTGGTCAGTCAATCGATCGCGGACGAGCCCAGAACAAATGTGACGTCGCGAGGCTCCTTAGACCCCCATCCAGCCGGCGATGACGATTCGCCGGATTCGCATCTTCCTAACACCGACGAAATCGCCCATTCAGCATCTTCCAAGGCCGTGATAAATATTGGAAATAAAAAGCCCACGACCGAGCAGGTCCAGGAAGCAATTTTCAAAACGTATCAATCTGTTTCTCAGGATTTGAATGCTGACTCTCTCCTGCACTCCAAATCGCCCGTCGCAATCTTCACTCAATTGCGTGTTGAGCGATTGGGGTTCAAAGGCAAGCGTGGGTGGGCTGACGTCAGCATCGATACCGAAGCACTTCTGACGTCAGGGAGGTTGGATAAACTCGCCCGCCACCATGAGCAACGCTGGGAAATGCAGCACGCCAAATCCGGATGGACGATCACTGCCCCAACTCAGAATATCTACGTGCCGCGCGCATTCGCCGTGCGCATATTTGCTCAACAGTTAGCCCAGCTCACTGACCAAAGCGCATCCGGCACAGATGCTTCTTCGGACTCCCAGGAAGGCCATTTAGCTTTCCTCCTGAACTCTCTGCTGAACAAATAAATAACTGGTCACGGTCTATTGTTTCGGCGCTGCGGCGTCTTGTCTTTGCGCCGTTGTGTGAGAGAAAGCTTAATTGGTAGAGTGAGAAAACCACGAACTTTTATATAAGTAAGGTAAGACGTGACCGATACCCAGATTACTAAAGCTGGCCTTGAGCCTATCCCTCCGCTGGATCTAAAAGCTCAATGGCTCTCCATCAAAGGTGAAATCTCGGCAGCCATCAACGCCGTCGTGGAATCGCAACAATTCATTCTCGGACCGCAAGTCCAGGCGCTCGAGGAAGAAGTCGCCCAATATTGCGGCACTAAATTCGCAGTGGGAGTCGCCTCTGGCACTGACGCCCTACTCCTTGCTCTTCATGCCGCAGGTGTCAGCCCCGGCGACGAAGTGTTAATGCCTACCTTCAGTTTCATCGCCACTGCGGACTCCGTCTCGCTCCTCGGTGCCGTTCCGGTTTTGGTTGACATCGAACCGTCGACATACGCCGTCGATCCAGCTCAACTGGAAGCAAGAATTACTCCGCGCACACGCGCCATCATGCCCGTTCATCTCTATGGCCATCCCGCGGACATGGATCCCATAAACTCCATCGCTCAACGCCACAATTTGAAAGTTATCGAGGACAATGCCCAGTCCATCGGCGCCAAATATAAACATCGCAAAACCGGCGGACTCGGCGATCTCGGATGCATCAGTTTTTTCCCCAGTAAAAACCTCGGAGCATACGGCGACGGCGGAATGATTGTGACCAATTCCGAAGCCTATTCAAGACACTTACGCGTGCTGCGCAATCACGGCAGTGCCAAAAAATATTACGCTACCGAACAGGGATGGAATAGCCGCCTGGACGAAATTCAGGCCGCCGTACTGCGCGTTAAGTTGCGGCATCTCGACGAATGGGGAGTGGTCCGCCGCAGAAATGCCAGCTCTTACAGTCAACTGTTAAAGGCCGTTCCCGGAGTCGTCACTCCCGTCGAAGCTCCCTGGGCGGAGCACGTCTATCATCAATACACCATTCGCGTGCGCAATCGCGATCTTCTCCAATCTGTCTTGGCCGAGCAAGGCATCGGCGCGACCGTCTACTATCCGACGCCCATGCACTTGCAGCCGGTTTTCGCCAAGCTTGGCTATCACGAAGGTGATTTGCCCCAAGCCGAACAAGCCGCGAAGGAAGTTTTATCTCTGCCCATTTACGCCGAGCTGACCAGCGAACAAATTCGTCGCGTCGTCACGGTCATCGCAGCGACGGTTCGCTGACGAATTTCACTTCGCTGTCCCAGAATTAAACCGGCGTAACATATTGTAAAAAGCAGCCCGGATGTAGAATCGAAGCTCGTGGACGATCCTAGGCTGGCAGTCACATTACGCTTCCTGCTTTTCGGTTCCCTGCTCGCGCTCATGGTCTGCACGGCGCGACAAGGCCTCGCGTCATACTACTTCCGCCAAAATCTCCCGGATGCGCTGCAAAAAGCCATAATTTGGGATCCCGCTAATCCGGTATATCCCGCCGCACTCGCCAATCTCGTTCATCTGTATGGTCAAAGCCCCGATCCTCATGCGGTGATCCGCTTGTATCAAAAAGCCGTGGACCTTTCTCCCTTTGATGCCGGCTACGCCGCCGATCTCGCCCAAGCCAACGACTGGGCCGGAAGCACTGATGTCGCGCTACCACTTTTTCAGCGCGCCGAGCAACTCTTCCCCAATTCTCCGGAGATCAATTGGAAGCTAGCGAACTTCTATGTTCGCTCCGGTAATAACAACGATGCCTTACCTCCACTCAAAAAAATACTTTCCTCCAACATCATCGAGAAAAATCAAGTCTTCGCGCTTTGCGATCACGCCGGCATCAATTCCGGCACCGTACTCGATAAACTCCTCCCGCCGAACATTCCTGCGCATTTCGCTTATCTTAATTTTGAAACGCAGCACAACAATTTCTCCGCTGCGCAAGAAACCTGGAACCGTTTGCTTACATTCAATTCGCCATTCGAACCCAAAGAAACCTTTCCCTTCCTCGATACCTTGATCAGAGCTCATGAACTTGATCGCGCTTCCCAGGTATGGTCCTCTCTCGTCTCCCGCTTTCCAGATCGCATTCCTTCACCGGCTTCTGCCAATAACTTGATCACCAACGGGAATCTCCAGGCCGATATTCTGGATGGTGCCTTCGACTGGCGCGTCTTTCCGGTAGAGGGCGCCGCCGTCAACCAGGATTCTGCAGGTCCCAGCGCCGACTCTCGCTCGTTACGCATCGAGTTCGACGGTACCCAAAATCTTTACTATGGCTCAGTGCTCCAATTCGTTCCCGCTCAACCGCACACTAAATATACGTTTTCAGCATTCACCCGCTGCCAAGCCATCACCACTGACGCAGGCGTAGGCGTACAAATTTCCGACGGTTACGATCCCAATAAAATTTTGGGCTCAACAGATCCGCTCATCGGCACAACACCATGGTCTGAGCAATCATTTTCATTCGAAACGCCCCCCGTCACTCGTCTGCTCATAGTCAGAATCGTCCGCGCCCCCAGCCAAAAATTTGATAACAAGATCGCCGGCGCTTTCTGGCTTAGCCGTGTTTCACTAACCCCACGCCCGGCCCCACGGTCTCTCTGACCCTATCCAAACGGCACTATTTGCCCTAGTTTAGGTACGTTCGTACCTTGAAGCACGCAGTTCCGCACGCGTATACTTGACGCTGGAGCACCCCTGCGCCGACAGCCAGTGCTAATCTTCGGTGCCTGGTTATGCCAGATTCATTACCGAGCATGCCGTCGAAAGGTACTTTGACCACCGAACGCCGTCAAAACCCCCGTCACCCCGTCAGGCCGACCGAATACATTGAAATCGGTGACAATAACGGCGGCATTATTCTCGATATCAGTGAAGGCGGCATGGCAGTCGCCTCCGCTCAAGCCCTCGTTGGCAAACAGACCCTACTCTTCCGTTTTCAGCTTCCGCGCACCAATGAAACCATCGAAGCCTCCGGCGAAATCAACTGGATTGGAGAAACAAAAAAGCGCGCCGGTGTGCGTTTCGTCGATCTTCCTCTTGCGGCCCGCAAACAAATTCAGAAATGGATCGATTCGGAGATTTCTGGGCACACCAATAGCGATAAGAAACCCAATGGTTCAGCTGTGGCTTCGCCATCGCCTAAAATTCCTCAGGAATTCCCGCGCCGCGAGTTCGTCCATCAGAAATTTCCGCGCGAGAAAACAACCACAGCACACACCCATAGTCCTCCAAAAAATCTGAATCCTTTTTCGTCCGAGCTCTCCAGCCCCTTGGACGAGCCCGAAGTGGAAGAGTCCGAGCCCCCGGACGAAGAAAAGACCGTTGCCGGTGCGAATGCCGAGCCGCCCCCAGAACGACGCACTCAGCGCCGCCTCCCCATGACCGCCTCCACCTTCGTGCAACTGAACGACGGCAACGGCGGCCTTATGGCCAACCTTAGTAAAACTGGCTTCTGCGTTCGTGCCGCAAAGGTACTCGAGTCCGATCAGCTTCCAGTAGTTCGATTTCAATTGCCTGCCGCCAGCAATTTTGTGGAATCATCCGCCTGGATCGTTTGGAAGAGTCCCTCGAAAAAAATGGTCGGTGCCCGCTTCGAAAATTTGTCGGACGAAGCGCAAGCCCAGATCGCCGAATGGATCGATTCGCAGCCATTGCCTAAGACCGCGTCAAATAAAAATCCACTTTCTAAAACTCAACTCTCTCCAAACCCGCTCGCCAATAGTCCCTTCGAACAGCATCAAGAAATTTCGTCCATGACAAAAACCCCGGTGCCCGTAACCACGGCACCCGCAACATTGATGGCCGCAGACTCAGTCCCTCTTCCCGCTTATATTTCGCCTTTGGCTATATCACTGGACGCCCAGCCTGCCGCTCCATCCGCGAACAATCCATCATCCGTGCCATCGCTGCCACCCTTAGAAGTAAAAGTTCCGCCCATCGCGCCAACCAAAGCGTCACCTCCGTCGACGGAGAAAATACTCGCGCCGATTCCCGCGATATTTCCGGCATCTTCGCAAACCAAACCGGCCCCCGTGCCGTCCGCTCCGGTATTGTTCCAGTCACAAAAACCCCCCTCCGTGCCGCTGGCCGTCCCACCGCCGAATTCGAGCTTGCCTGGCGGTAAATCTCTGTCAGTCGGGCCTTTTCCGGACAGTACTCGCGGCTCAAAAAATCCGTGGGACCAGCACGCCGCAGCGCCAACACCGTTAGCACCATTGGCGCCCGCCTTGCCTGTTGCCTCGGTGCTTACCCAGCCTGACTGGTCTGTTGCGCCTAAGAGACCGACAGGTAATTGGAAAACAGCCGCCATAATCGTGGTGATTATCGTTGGCACCCTCTTGGGTGCCGCAACTCTTTTACGAAGCAAAAAGTCTGTCGCGCCGGTATCACCGGAAATGGCGCAGAATTCTTCTGCAACGGCGAACATACCGGAGGCAACTTCTTCTGCGAACCCGGCACCGCCAAACCAGCCAACCGCGTCAACGCCTGCGTCCGTTTCGAATGCCGAGGCATCCCACGAATTTTATGATCAGCCCCGAAACACCACCTCCTCCAAAAGCACATCTAAAAGTAATGAACAGTTCGTCGATGAACCACGTCCCGCGCGTTCCCAACCGCAAATCTCAAACCCGCCCATTCAAAGCGGTCCTTCCGCCTCGCGCAGCGCCGGTGACGCGTCTTCATCAAAGGAAGTCACTCCGATTCAAAGCACCGCCGAACATAATCAGGATCGATCCGTCGAACAAAATTCTGGTTTCGCTGAAGCTGTTCACCACGTGCAAACCACTCCGACCGGGTTGTCCAACGCAAATGTCCAACCCGTCGCGGCAGCTGATTCGTCTTCCTCATCACCGGCGCCGTCCGCCTCTCGCAATCAACAACCGGACGCTAATCTCGCTTCCGTCAGCGTCACGGAAGACTCTTCAGCGCGCTCCGCCGGTACCCAGGACAATAATTCTTCGCAACGCACTGCCTCCGCCTCTATCAATCCATCGCCCGCAACTGCAGCCCCACCTGCCTCTTCAACCGCCGCTGGCATTCCGAATCCGGTTCCAACTGTCTCGGTCTTTTCTCGTTTCCGCACCATTCGAAACGCCTCCGATGCCGCGCGTCCTGCCGGTTCAGACCTCCAAATTGGGCGCTTAAAGAGTGGACCGGCCCCGTCATATCCGATCGAGGCGCAGCGCCAGCAAATTCAAGGAACTGTAGAATTGGAGGTACTCGTCGGGGCTGACGGAAACATTCTGACTGTCCACTTGGTCAAAGGTCCTCCCGAATTAGCCAGCGTTGCAATGGGCACCGTTCGTTCCTGGCAGTACGGCCAGACCACTCTCGGCGGCCATCCGGTAGAGACGGACCAATCCATCTACTTCACGTTTAAACTTACAAAATAATTTTGGAATTTCTAGCTTGATCGAAGACGTTACGGCGTCGACGGACTCACCGAAGAATGCCCATGCCCGGCTCCAGCAACTCCCGCCGCGATTCCCACCGCGCCGCCGGCAATCACGCCAATCAAAATATATTCCTTGGTCTTGTCCTTATGCTGCACCGGCGGTACTGGAGCCTCGGGCGGCGGTTGCGTCGTGGAAGGCTGCTCAGCAGGACTTGGCGTGGCTTCGGGCGGTGGCGTTTGTTTCGGCGCTGCCCCCGGCGCCTTCGCTATATCCAATTCACCTGACGACAGAATGTTGACCGACTCCCCGGACTGCAAAACGCGCCCGGTAGCGCCTTCCAACGGAATCAATCCCACGCTGCCTTCAAGGCATGTAACCGTAAAAGACCCATCCGCGTGTCGCACCACTTGCGAAGTCGACTGCTGGGCCTCAATCACCGGCGCCATCACATAATTTCCTACTCGTAGCGAAATATCTGTCGAGCCATTAAAAGAATTCATCACCACCGATCCCGCCTTCAATTCCGCGGAGTATCGCGGGTCCGGTGGGAAAACCATTTCGCTGTTAGAAAGAATCTTGAACGCACCTTTTCCGCTTAGCGAAAAAGCCGCCGAACCCGTGTCACCCGTCTTCAGCGAATCGCCCGGGAAAATAGTCAAGTCCGCCGGTGCTGGCACTCCATTAATAAATACAGGCCCAACTGTGGTCATCGAGCCCAGCGCTTGATTCTGCGCCTTCCGCGCAGCCCGCGGCGCGCCCGCCACCAGGGGAAGCCCGCACAACAATCCCGCAGCCAGGAGCGCAACTTTCATCGACATATTCACCCGTCGCCTCAATGACCGCCTCAAAATTTCACCACTCACCGCTCGCATCAATCACCTAAGATGTAGCACCAGCCAAGCCAATTGTCTACCAGCTTTGCTACTGACCAGCGTCACTTTTGTATCCGCGCCAGTCATCTTCAATGCCGCCTGCCCGAACCTTTAGCAGGCCTGCCTGCCTCCTTTGGCAGGCTCTGCGCCCACTTTTACGCTCTGCGCGTCGCCCCCTTTTGCGGTATTGTTTTTGGTGCGTTCGTTGAGGTCGCCCGCTCGAGGATCCCAAGGACGATGACCACGCGCTGCTCATGAAGATCCTGCACATCGTCAAAACCGCCACTGGAGCAACCTGGGTCTACCATCAGGTCCGCGTGCTGTGCTCCTTGGGTTTTGAAATAGTAGTCGCCCTTCCCTCCGCCACTGCTGGCCTCGCCCCCAAATATCAAGAAGCTGGCGCCACGGTAATCCCCGTAAATCTCGACGTCCCCACCAGGCGCCCCTGGCAATTCCCCGCCGTACTCAAATCCTGCAGAACCCTAGTCAAATCCGTGCGCCCCGACATCATCCATACTCACCACGTCGGCACCACCCTGGTAGTCCGAGCCGCCCTGGGCAAATCCTCCCGTATCCCCCGTGTCTTCCAAGTCCCCGGCACGCTTCACCTCGAGCATCCTTTCTTTGCCCATCTAGACACCGCTCTGGCAGGACCCCGTGACCATTGGATCGCGGCATGCCGCTGGACCCAGCACAAATACCGCGAGTTGGGCGTCTCCCCGGATCGTGTATCTCTGTCGTACATCGGGACCGAGCTAAGCGCATTCTCCCGCACACGCCGCAACGTATTGCGTCTAGAATTAGGTCTCGGGCCGGACACGCCTTTGGTGGGAATGGTTTGCTATATGTACGCGCCCAAGCGTTTTCTCGGTCAAGCTGCTGGCCTCAAAGGCCATGAAGACTTCATTGCCGCTCTTCAACTGGCCAAAAAGAAAAACCCCAATCTTCATGCCGTTATCATCGGCGGTGCATGGGCTGGCGCCATCAAATATGAAAATCATTTGCGCGCGCTCGGACGCCGCCGCTGCAATGGCTATCTCACTTTTGTCGGCACTAGGTCGGACGTTCCCACCATTTTCCCAGACTTGGATTTAGCGGTTGTAGCCTCTCACACTGAAAACGTGCCCCACGTAGCCATCGAAGCCCTTCTCAGCGGAGTTCCCGTCGTCACGACAAATGTAGGCGGTCTCCCCGACATCATCCAGGAAGGCGTATCCGGGCGACTCGTACCACCGCGCAATCCTCAGGCGATTGCCGACGCTATGCTGGCCTCATTGCAAAACCGCGCCCAAGCGCGGCACCTCACGATCAAGGGCCAGGAAATGGCTCGTCACCTTTTCGACGTGCAGAGAACCACTAGGGAGGTTGCAAAAATTTACGGCTCTCTTCACCGCGGCTCCGCGTAATCAAATTCTTACGTCATGCCAAGACCGATAAAAATTCTGCATTGCTTGGGGACCCTTGATCCTGGAGGCGTCGAAACATGGCTTCTTAGTGTGCTGCGATCGATCGATCGCAATCAATTTCAATTCGATTTCTGCACATTAGGGGAACGGGCCGGACTCTACGCGGACGAGATAGAGCAAGCGGGAGCGAAAGTGATTCGATGTCCGTTAGCAGAATATTGGTCGCTGGGAAGCCGATTTAAACGCATTTTAAGAGATGGCCAGTACCACGTGGTTCACAGCCACGCACACTTCTTTTCTGGCGTCCTGCTCCGCTGGGCGCGAGCAAGAGGGGTACCAATCAGGATTGCGCACAGCCATACAAGTTATGACGAGTACGCCGAGCGGCCCTTGCGTCGGTATTATCGTGATCTGATGCTGCGCTGGATACAGCGGTACTGCACACATGGCCTCGCAGCGTCTCGCACCGCTGCAGATGAATTATTTACTGAAAGCTGGCCAGAAGATGATCGGTTTAAAGTCCTTCATTGCGGTATCGACTTGACTCTTTTTCAAGACAATTTCGATAAGGATCAGTTAAGGAATGAATTGGGCATCCCGCTGGACGCGCCGGTAGTCGGCCATGTGGGGCGATTTGTAAAACCCAAAAACCACCGTTTTCTTCTCGAAGTCGCCGGTAATATTCTGAAGATGCGTTCCGATATCCATTTTTTGTTCGTCGGAGACGGGCCACTGCGGGCTGAGATCGAGACTCAATCTCGGGACGCTGGAATCTCTAATAATGTACACTTCGCCGGGACTAGGACCGACATCCCGCGTTTGATGCGAGCTTGCATGGACGCTTTTATCTTTCCATCTTTATGGGAAGGGTTTGGCCTTGTCTTGATTGAGGCGCAGGCTGCCGGACTTCCGTGCATCGTTTCGAATACCGTGAGTGTCGAAACATCGATCTTTCACGAACAGATGATTCGCCTTCCGCTCTCCGACGATAAAAAGGAATGGGCAATCAAAACAATTGATGCGCTTACTGTAAGGCCTGTCGCATCTCAATTAGCTACTCGGGCCCTTGAACAAACTGATTTTTGTATCCGTGCAAGCTCTGCCCAACTTGAACAGTTATATGGGCAATGAAGAATGAAGTGGGCTCATCGTCGCATTGAGACGGCTATATAGAGTTCGATGTAATCTTGCAGATAGAGGGGCATCGCAGCGATTAAATGTTGGACCTGAAGACCATCGCTAAACGAATACCCGGCCTGCACAGTGCTTTCGGTTTTGCGCGCCGCAGATATGCGGTGTTGGCTTTAGGGTCGAAACCAGCCGAAGATATCTTTACGGATGTCTTTCGCAAAAATAAGTGGGGCGGGACAGAATCGCTCTCCGGAAAGGGATCGGATCTTCTCCAAACGACTGCGATTCGTCAGCAATTGCCAGCGCTCTGTAGGGAATTCGATATCCGCAGTATGTTGGATATCCCTTGTGGCGATTTCAACTGGATGAAGCATGTCGACTTAGGGACTATAGCCTACACCGGCGCCGATATCGTTAGCGACCTGATCGCGCACAACAGTCTGTATGAAATGTCGAACACTCGTTTCCGCAACCTGAACTTACTCAAACACAAGTTGCCGAAAGTGGACTTGGTGTTTTGCAGGGATTGCCTTGTACATTTTTCGTTCACAGATGCTTTCGCAGCTTTACACAATGTATACGAAAGTGGCTCAACCCATCTCCTGACAACAACTTTTACGAGCCATCGGCGTAACCACGATATCCCGACGGGAAGTTGGCGACCACTCAACTTAGAATCTCCACCCTTTTCATTTCCTCCACCGCTGAAGCTAATCAACGAGCGCTGTACCGAATCTGGCGGTACTTATTCGGACAAATCGTTAGGGCTATGGACCGTAGCCGATATTGGAACGTATCTGAAAAGGTACCCCGAATTAAAACTCCCTTCTTTTACAGACACTGAAGCCTGTGAATAGCTTCCCAAACACGGCCTCGCTCGAGGCAACCAGATTTCGGAATAGGGATTCTGCGCGACTTTGGCATAAAGGACATAATCGCGGAGATTATGCCCCCGCCTTTGTTTGGGTTTGTATTATCACCCTTCTATTCACCATCACGAGCAAACCTGTCGTCCATTGGTTTTTGCTTCCCGTTATAGCGTGTGGAATTCTTTCGGGGGTTGACATCGTCCGCTGGCTGCGCGGACGTCTCGACCTATTTGATCCAAAGCTCATAATCGCTTTTCTGTCGTTCTATGGGTGCTTTATGACGCCCATACTCCACGTGATTTGGGATAGATTTGGGGTAAATAACGACCTTCCGCTTTGGGGCGATTGGCGCCCGTGGCTCGGGGCCATGGCCGCTTTAAACGCAGCAAGCCTGCTGATTTATCGGATAGCTCACAATTACGCATTTAACCGCACCCGTCCGTCGACTCTATGCTGGGAAATCGACAGGAAAAAATTTCATTTTTGCTTTTCGGCGGCATTGGTTTGCTCAATAGCCGGGGTGTACGCTTTTTTCTCAGGGCTGGACGGTATTCCTGGCATGGTCAAGTCCTTTGAAGAAAATTTACAGGCATATACGGGTAAAGGCTGGTTGTTAGTGTTTGCGTGGCCTCTCGCTGTTTTGTGTTTTATCGTCATCGTCTATCTGTGGACTAATCGAAAACAACATCGTCGGCGCCCTGCAACAATTGGCATTCTTCTTGTGGGGGCTTTTGGAGTCTGCCAGTTCATATTGATGGGTTGGTATGGCAGCCGCTCGGCAACTATTTGGGCGTTATTTTGGATGGCTGGCATCATCCATTATCGGGTCGACAGACTGTCACGCAAGATGGTTGCTATCGGCATAATCTTCTTGATCGCATTCATGTATTTTTATGGATTTTATAAAGAGCAAGGCCGAACAGGGTTCGGTGTCATCGACACTCCTGGTACCTGGCTTCAACCAAAGGGTTACCAGCGCGATATAAAGTTTTTGTTGTTGGAAGACTTGGCCCGAGCCGACGTGAATGCCTTCATCCTTTACAATTTGATTAAATTCCCCACCGACTACCAGTACAGGTGGGGACTCACGTACGCCGGTGCGCCTCTATTTTTGGTGCCAAAGAATGTTTGGCCGGATCGCCCGAACTATAAGACAGATGCTGGTACCGAGGCTACCTTGGGAAGGTCCTCAAGCTACTATTCAACTCGAGTGTATGGAATTACCGGCGAAGCCCTGCTCAACTTTGGCCCCTGGGGCGTTGTTCCTATGTTTGCTTTATACGGTGCGTGTTTAGGCTGGTATCGGAAAAAACTAAAAAGTTGGGATGGCTCGGATGCCCGCATGTTTTTGGCACCGCTCTTGACAATTTTGTTCGCTACTGTATTTGTCTCTGATTCCGATAATATTCTGTATCTGTTTGTAGTAGACGGCTCCTTGATTACGGCGGCTTTTTTGGCATCCGTCAAAAGGATACATCTTACCCAAATCGCACCTTGGCGAGTGCCCCGTCAGCAAGCTGACCTTGAGAATATTGCGACGTAGTCACGCTGGGACCGCTGCCAATTGAATCCACACCTTCAAAGTGTAATTCCACGGTGGTGCGATTCGACGGCGCTTACGCACTCCTCCAATCGCTTACTTGTTACGAGCGAAGAGCACTACTCCCAGGCATCGTCGGGAAGAGTCTATTCAGATGGTCCGGCCACGTATTCGTCCTGGTGCCGCTACCTAATAGCCTTCGATGAAGTAGTCGTGATCGCACGGATCAGCTCCAGCAAAGCTGCGGAAAATGAACGGCAACGTGCTGACGGCCCGCGCGTTTCTTTTCGACCACTGCCGGACCACACCGGACCCTGGCAATATATACGAGCTCGTCGAGGTGCTCGAATAATTGCGCGCCGAGCCATAAACGATTGCGATAGCTATCTTCTGCGTATGCCCGGAGTCGTAAGCCAGATGGTCTGGCACGAAATTCTCCGTGCGAAAAAACCTTACGCATTAGAAGTCGTGGGCGACCCCTGGGAGGCGCTCGGACCCGGAACTTGGCCTCATACTTCCCGGCCGATTTTCCGCCGCATTGCCACCCAGCAGTTGAAACGCATCTGCAAGGGAGCCATTGCGGTGAACTACGTTACCTCCGAAACGCTGCAACAACGTTATCCACCTTCAAAAGGCGCGTACGCTGTCGGGATTTCCGACGTCAGCTTGGAAAACGGCGTTCCTCCAGACAGGATCCAAGATAGATACCGTCGCTTCCGCCAATCGCCGTGGCAAGACACAAAAACTGACCACCCCTTTCGCATAGGTTTCATCGGCAGTTTCGCCCGCATGTATAAGGGCCCTGATACGCTAATTCAAGCCGCCGCTTTATGCCGAAGCCATTTCAATTTTCAAGTCATATTGGTCGGCACAGGCGGTTATCTTCCCGAAATGAAAGCTCTAGCCGCCAAGCTCGGCATCGTAGATCGAGTTGAGTTCCGCGGCGAAATTTCGTCCGGACGCTCGATTTTTGAGTTCCTCGATTCTATCGATCTGTTTGTCATGCCTTCTCGCGCGGAAGGCTTGCCCCGTGCTCTTGTCGAGGCCATGTCCCGTGGATGTCCGTGCATCGCCAGCGCGGTGGGAGGAATTCCAGAATTACTTGACGCCAGCGACTTGGTGTCTCCTGGCTCTCCTGAAAAGTTGGCGAAATTAATCTTGCGGGTCACCGCGGATTCAAGTCGCTTGGTCGCCATGAGCGCCCGGAACCTCGCAAAGGCCGCTCAATTTAGCCCGCAAACGCTAAAACAATCTCGCCGCGCGTTTCTCGAAGAGGTAAAGCGCCGCTCCTCTATATAACATCGCGATGGGATTTATTTGCGAAACTAATCTACAACCCGGCTGCGTAACCCACACCGCGTTCGGGTACGCTGTCGTTCGTTTGCAACGGAGCCGACTGCCTCGCCCCGGTACGCACCAGCGCCCGCAACGCAAACTGATTGTTAAATTGCGCCGTCGTAAAATCCGTAATCAGCCCCGCACGAATCGCCCCATAAATTTCCCGGATCCCGTTCTCCACCGTCTTCCAGCAATCAAATCCCAGCCCCTCGCGAATTTTGTCGAACGTCACCCGGTAATTCCGACGGTCCTCAGTCTGCACCGTTTCAATTTCTACCTGAGGAATCACTTGCGCCACCACGCTCCCCAATTCCCCGATCTGCAAATTCAACTCCGCCGACCCCACATTAAAAACTTCGCCGCTCACCGATTCCGCCGCAGCCTCCAGGCTCGCGATGCAAGCCCGCGCCGCATCCTGCACATGCAGCAGCGGCCGCCACTGATCACCGTTTATCACCGTGACGCTGCCCATGAACACCGCGCGCGCCACAAATAAATTGGCCACCAGATCGAACCGCATCCTCGGCGAAAGCCCAAACAAGGTGCTGAATCGCAAAATTGTCGGCGCGAACGTTGCCGTCTTCGCCGCGAGAAGAATTCCCTCAGAATCAATCTTGGTCTCCGAGTACACCGACAGCGGATTCACCGCCGACTCTTCATTCACAAAAAAATCCGACGCCCCGTAAACGCTGCACGACGACGCAAAAATAAATCGCCGCACGCCGCATTCCCGCGCCACATTCGCGAGCATCCGCGTCGCCGCCCGGTTCACCTCCACCGCCAGCTCTTTATTTTCTTCGCAAGCCGGGTCGCCAACAATTCCAGCCAGGTGGACCACCGCCTCGCAACTCCGCATGCACCGCACCACCACGCCCACATCTCGCACATCCCCGCGGACCACTTCCAAATTCGGGTGATACCTAACGCCCTCTAGCGCCTGCTCCCCGAACATGAACGAATCCAGCACGCGCACGCGCCGGCCCAACTCCAGCAATTGCCGCACCAGCACCGACCCCAAATATCCCGCGCCGCCCAACACAAGAACCCGGCGATTCGCTTCGCTACCCACGACCGTTTTAGCTCTCATGTGTTAGGCAGCCCCCGTGGCCCATTTGGCCCATTTGGTATTGTCGAGTCCCTGCGCCCGCCGAATCACTTCACAAACTTTGTCAACGCTTTCATCCGTCAGCGAAGAATAAATCGGCAGACTCACCACCCCATCCGAAACTGAATCCGTAACCGGTAAAGCCCGTCCGTCCCACATCGCGCTATAAAGTTTCTGCCGGTGCACTGGCGGTGAAAAATATTTCCGCGCTCCAATATTTTCGCGATGCAACAGTTCCACTAACCAATCGCGCGAATGCCCGAATTCTTTTTCGTCCACAATCACTGAAAAATCCTTGAACGTCGACCGCCCGGCTTCCGAAACCTCCTGAAATCGAATCCCCGCAACGTCCCGCAACTTCCGCTCGTACCTCAATCGAATCTCATTCCTGCGCTCAATCCGCGCATCCAATCTCACCAAGCCATGCAGCGCCATCGCCGCATTTATTTCGCTCATCCGCGCATTCACTCCCAGAACCTCCGGATTGTAGTTGCCCGCGTCTCCGTAATTCCGCGCCGCGCGTAATCTTTCAGCCACCCTCGCATCGCGCGTAGCAACCAACCCGCCTTCGCCCGCAACCACCAGTTTCGTGGGCGAAAAACTGAACACTTCCGCCGTTCCAAACCCTCCTACGCGTTTCCCATGACTACTGCTCCCGAATGCATGCGCCGCATCGAATACCAACGGAATTCGCAATCCCGCTGCAATTTCTTCCAATTCCTTAACCGCCGCAGGATTCCCAAACAAATGCACCGCTAGGATCGCCGATGTAGCATCCGACACTTGCGCCCGCACCGCTGCCGGCGCAACGCAAAACGTCTTCGCATCGCAATCCGCAAACACCGGCCTCAATCCATTCCACACCACCGCGTGCGCCGTGGCGTGAAACGTAAAACTCGGCAGAATCACTTCCCCGCGCAAATCCAGAGCTTTCAAAACCAGCAGCAACCCAGCCGTGCAACTTGAAACCGCCACGCAATGCGCAACTCCCAAATATTCTGCCGACGCTTCCTCGAATTTCCTGACGTGCGCGCCATTCGTAAGTTGCTTGCTCGCTAAAATTCCGCGCACCTCTTCCAGAAACTCCTCGCCCGGCACGCCTTCCGGATCAACAATAGGCAGCAACTTCGGAAACGCCGGCCGACTCGCTTCGATTTCCGCCCGCACGCGATCCGCAATGCTCATCAATTTTCCTTGCCCGGCCGTTTTTTCTGGTCGCCGCGCACTTTCGCAGGCACCCCAAAAACTATCGTTCCTAACCCAACATTAGCTAACACCACCGCGCCCGCACCCACGTAGCTATATTTTTCCACCGTAAGGTTGGGAGCGATCACCGCCCCCGTTCCCACATACGCAAACTCTTGAATGCGGACCCCACCCGTTAGCGTGGCATTCGGAAATATGTGGCAGTTTCTCTCCAGATAATTGTCATGATCCACCGACGCTGAAGTATTCACGCACACATTGTCCTCAATCGTTGTGCCCGGATTTATCGTAGCTCCGGCGAGAATAGTCACTCCCTCGCCCATCTTTACAAAACGCGAAAGATGCGCGCCCGGATGCACCACATTTATTGTCGTAAGCCCAGCGCGCCGCGACTGCTGGAATTTTGCAAAGCGTGCGTAATTATCCCCAATTGCAACGGCTACTCTGCCGCAATCCAATCTCCGCGCGGCCTCCGCCACACTGCCTTCCAGCAAAAACACCTTAACGCCCAAAACTTCTGTGCCGCTCTTTTTCTCATCTTCATCCAGAATTCCCGCCACTTCCCACTCGCCACTCGCCAGCAGCGCATCTACAATCACTTTTCCGTGCCCGCCGGCGCCCCACACCAGCACCTTTTTATTCCCCATGCATCCGCTACCCTAAATCCTGAACGCGCACTCGCCCGTCCTTGCCATACACACCTTCGCTTTGAAATAAAACCGGTATCGTGCGCGCCATAATCTCGCAATCCAATCGCAGCGAATAATGCTCCACATAAAAAATATCCAATTCCACGCGCTCCGCCCACGTCAGTAAATTCCGCCCCTGCACCTGCGCCAGTCCCGTCAAACCCGGCCGCATGGTCAACCGCCGTGCCTGTTCCGCGGAATATTTCGACGCAATTTCAAAAAACACTGGCCGCGGTCCCACAATGCTCATCTCTCCGCGAAGTACATTCCATAACTGCGGCAATTCATCGATGCTCCAGCGTCGCAGAAAATGCCCCACCCGCGTAATTCGCGGATCGCTCGACGAAGTCTCAAATCGATCTCCGCTTTCTCTCGCACCGTTCACCATCGTCCGCAATTTCCATTGATCGAATCCTTCACCTCCTAATCCCGCCACACGCAAGCGAAAAAACACCGGCCCGGGCGAACCTAGCTTAATCGCGACCGCGCTGACCAACAGGAGTGGAGCGACGATAATGAAGCTCACCATCGCCAGCCCCGCGTCCATAATTCTTTTAGCGAACAGTTGCAGCTCACGAATCATTCGCCCGCCTAAGCACGCTCGAATTGGCTGGCGAGATCGAATCCGCCAATCCCAAAATCAAAGAAAACACCAGCGCATTCGCCGGAATATACAAATTAAAATCGGCCAAGCTGTGCAGCAGTATCGCCGCAATGCTCCCCAGGCAACCCAAAGCCATCGCTCGCTCAAAACTGACTTCCGATGACCCGGCTTTTCGAGCCACGCGCACCAGCAATGCAGTGGTCGAACCAAAAAATAACGCTGCCGCCGGAATCCCCAAATCGCTCGCCAATTCCAGATAATCGTTATGCGCGTGGTTCACAAATTGTCCCAGAAACGTGCTTTGCACCCTCGTAAATGCCACGGGAAAAGTTCCCAGGCCGCTTCCCAGCAACGGATGCCAGCCAAGCAGCCGTGCCGTATCCTTCCATAACGACCATCTGCTCTCCCCCACGCTTGTATATTCGTCGGTGATCATCGCAAAACGTCCGAGCGCTGGCCCCGCTCCCATCCACAAAACCAAAATAATCCCGCATGCCATGATCGCCGCAGCTACCCACAATCCCGCCTTTCGTTGAAATCCAGAAAACGCCGCCATCGCCGCTAAAGAAGCTGTCGCCGAAATAATTCCCATGCGCGAAAGCGAAAAAAACAATCCCGCGACCATTACCGTAGCCGCAAGCAACCACAATCCAATCCGCGAAAGTCTTCTACCTCCCAGCACCCGCTTAATCCGCGTATTTTGTCCCCGAATAACTTTTCGCGGCAGCTTGGCATGCTCATACAAGACCAGCGCCACTCCAAGCGGAATCACCATCTCCAGAAATCCCGCGAAGTGATTCCGGTTGATGTACGTTCCGGTCGCCTCTTCGAGGTTATATTTCTTCACGTATCCAAAAATCCGTTGCCAACCTGTCAGATACTGCACAAGCCCATAAAGCGCTTCGAATGTGCCCAGCGCCACCAACCATGTCACTAAACGTCTTCTACTCTCGCGAGCCTGGCCTAGCCTCCGCGCAAAAAAAAATGTCACTGCACAGCAAACCAACAGGATCAAATACATTCGCGTGTTGTACGGAGCGATGCTTAAACTGGAAAAGAAATGATGCTCACTTCCGGGTAGGGTCGCGTTCAATATCGAATTATCCGGTCGCAACAATCGCACTAACGGGTCGGGCAATGGAACCAGTTGAAATATCACCAACCCAGTCAAAGCCGCGGGCACCGCTGCGCTTTTCAAGGAACCTGCCCACTCAAGATCTTTACGTCCAATAAGCACGGCCAAAACCGCGCCCAACAGCACTATTTCCACGACCGCAAATGAAATCGGCTCCGTCCCGCCAAACGCCAATACCGCCGCCGTAACGCAAAAAATGAGCGAAGCCTCGGCAATCTTCAGCACTCGCCCACTCTCCCGCCCCGAAACACCGCGCTCTTCTACTTTTCGGATTCCTCTGGTTCCTGGTGATATCCCGAATAGTAGTAATCGTTTCTCACGTCTGCAAAATTAATCGTCGCTCCAATCACGTGCGAGCCTGCGTCCACCGCCGACAAATAAGCCCGTTGCACCAGTTCGCGCGGTGTAGTCCCGCCTCCCACAACCAGAATCACGCCATCCACCAGCGTTGCCAGAATTCGGCTGTCAGAAAGATTCAGCAGCGGCGGCGAATCCAACACCACAAACTTATATTCCTTCGATGCCTCGCGAATTAAGCTGCGCATATATTCCGAAGAGAGCAGGTCGGCAGGGTTCGGCGGCACAGGTCCGCAGAAAAGCACAGAAACACCGATGGGCGCGGCTTGCCATACCAGGCTTCGCCAGTCGGAATCTCCGGTGAGGTAGTTCACCAGTCCAGTCGATCTCGACACTTGAAAAAATTTCTGCAAGCTCGGCCTGCGCAGGTCCGCGTCAATCAACAAAACCGAATCTCCCAGTTGCGCCAGCGAGGCCGCCAAATTCGCCGCTACAGTAGTTTTTCCCTCACCCTGTTGCGCGCTGGTCACCAAAAGTGTCGCTGGCGGACGCTTCGCCGTTGACAGCAGTACCGATGTTCGCAGTCCGTGGAACGCCTCCGCCAGCGCCCCGTGCGCATACCCCCCGCCATCCTGCACTTCAATGCGGTTCCACGCCGGCGCTAACCGCGTGCCGTTCTTCGACCCGTTATTTCCATTGCTGCCGTTATGTCCGTTTGTTCCGCTGGCCTTCCCAGCCTCTACCACCGCCACACTGTTCTGGAAACCGTGGAGCCGTCTTGGATTGGCAGATAGCTCCATCGCAGGCACCGCGCCAAGCGACGGTATTTGCAGAAATCGTTCAATGTCTTCGGAGCTTTTCAGCGTGTTGTCCAGATGCTCCTGCAAAAACGCTGCTGCGATTCCCAGGCACATCCCGACAATCAACGTAATCGATAAATCCAATAAGATGCGGGGCCGCGCAAATTTTGTCGGCGGGTATGCTGGATCAACCACACGAATATTAGTAGCCTTCAAACTGCTCGACACTCCCGTCTCTTTCAATTTTTCCAGCAGCCCCACATACAACTGCTTATTCGTATCCGCCTCGCGCTTCAAAATATTGTATTGCACCGATTTGCCGGCTATATCGTTCGCCTGTCGTTCTTGTTCCGTAAAAGCCTTTTGCAGCATCTCCTCGTGGCTTACCGCCGCTTTGTAATCGTTCGCAATGCCGCCTGCCGCCCGCGTGCGCTCCGCTTCCAGCATCGCCTTGCTTTCGTCGATCTGGCTCTGCAATTCCTTTACGCGCGGGTAGTTTGGATTAAAATTTGCACTCAGCCGTGACTGTTCGCGCTGCAAATCCGCCAGCCTCGCCGTCAACTCCTGTATCAACTTGTTATCAAAAACCCCCGGCAACTCCGCATAATTCCGTTCTTCCAGCAGACGGAATAAAGACTCTTTCGCGTAACGGTCCGCTTGCGCCTTCGTCAATTCCTGTTGCAGTTCTCGCAGCCGCTGCACCACGATATTTTCGCTGGTGCCTTTTTCTGTCTCCAGAAATAGCAATCCATTTCCCCGCCCATATTTCTGCAACTCGTCTTCCGACTTCTCCAGCTTGGCCTTCATTCCCAGCAACTGCTGCGATAACCAGTCCGAAGCTTTCTGCGCCGCCTGCCATCGCGCTTCCAGATTTGCGTCGATGTATGCGGACGTCAACGTGTTCACCACTTGCGCCGCGGTATTCGGATCGTTCGATTCGAATGTCACTTCAATCAGCCGGCTCCGCTTCACTGGCTCGACCGTCAGCCGCTCTTCGAAATTTTTCAACACTTCTTCTGGAACGGTCTTGTCCGCGGACAAACTCGTCCCAAATCCTGCCTGTACCGGCTCCGGTGCCGGCTTTTCCCGCGCAATCTGCCAACTCCCGCTGCGCCGCGTAAATTCCGCTAACTTCTCCAGCCCCAGCTGCGTGATCACTCGCCGCGCCAGATTTTCGCTCTTCAAAATACGGTTTTGCGTTTCAATGTACGCATCCGAAACGCCCTCAATTTGAAACAACTCCTGCAGTGTCGGCACATCCGGATTTTCTTTCTGAATTTCAATCAGCGCTCGCGCCTCATACACCGGCTTCCCGCGGAACGTCGCAAACAGTCCAATCATGAAAACCACGAGCAACGCCACCAGCACCGTCGGATAACGCTTCTGTATTACTCGCCAATATTCCAGTAGGTCCGGAACCGCTTCGCGATCTTCCCCCGGATAAGCGCTAGCAGCATGATTCACGCGTTCCAGCGCATTCTGTCGCGGCTCGTAGACTTGCAGTCTGTTCTGTTCGTCCATATTTTTACGGATGAAAAATAGCTACCCCGCTGGCAGTATTGACAATCGCATCCGTGCTTCTAAAAAGCACCGTCTTCCCTGTGCTGTTCGGCACAAACACAATATCTGCAGCCTGCAAATTCATGTCAGGCGCTTTTCCATCCAGAATCTTTCCCAGCTGAACCGGTATCTCCGAGCGCTTACCGCTGCCTTCATCGGTTCGAATTATTCGCGTGTGGCCCTTCGACGAAGTACTCGACAATCCCTCGGCCAGCGCAATGGCCTTCAACAGTGACATCTGCTCGTTCCCTTTTACGGTGAAGCCGCCTGGCTTCTTCACCGCGCCCACCACGTAGACAATCCCCGCTCGCGTCACCTTAACAATGTCGCCCGCATAGATCGGCACGTTAAATCGAGGATCGCGTGAATTCAGCAGATGCCGCAAATTAATCGCTAACGTGTCGCTTTGCTCCGTCCGATCCGCACCAACAGCATTTGCTCCGCCAGTCGACGCGGTCGCAATATTTTTCGGCGCGCCATCCTTCCCATTATCATCAGGCGCTGGAGGGTTTTTAGGTCTGCCTGTACTCTTCCCGCCTGCTTGGTCAGCCTCCGCTTGCCTTGCTTGCGCGTTGCCATCTTGACCGCGGTCATACCCCGCATTCCTCATCACCAACACTTCATCGCCCGCATCAGGCGCCAATCCTTGCGCCATGGAAAGCATCTCCAGCAGCGTCTTCGATCCTCGCACCTGAAAAACTCCCGGCTTGTTCACCTCTCCAATCACCGAAACCGGATGACTCTCAATCGCGGTCACCATCACGCTCACGTGTGGATCCTTCAAGAATTCCCGCAACTTCGCCGCCAGCGTATTCTCCAGCTCTCGCGCCGTCAATCGCACGACGTGAATGCCCCCCAGCAGTGGCAGCGACACTTCGCCATTTTCAGAAACCCGCACCGTGCGATTCAGTTCCGGCGCCTCAAAAATATTTATGTCCAATAAATCCTGCGGCCCAATCCGATAATCGCCCGTCTGCCGTTCTTGCGTTTCCCCAAACTGTTCCCGCAACCGTTCCAGTTTCCGGTTGTAATCCTCAGTGGACTCCGCGGTCGCAGCGCTCTCTTCCACACTCTGCGATTTCGGCGCCCCTTGATAGTCCTGTGCGCGCAAGTTCACCGAAGGCAGCATCCCGCCACTAAAAAAAATGCCGAGCGCCAATAGCGTCTTTGTTTTACTCAATCTGAATTGCCTCGCCTCACGCCCGATTCCGGTACGCATCCTCACAAGCGCTAAGAAACCCTAAGCCAGCAGCATCAAGTCAATGTTGTATTCCAAGCTTACCGCCCATGGGCTAAGGCAGTTTTCACCCGTTTATTAGTCAAATCCTACACCAGCGGCACGCGTATTTCAGGGTTTTCCCGAACGCCGGAATGGTAGGGCGCCAAAGTTCAAGGCATGATTGGTGCCTCTCATAAACGGGTTCCCAACCATTTCTATAGATGCCGGTTTTAGCGTAAACTGTCCCCTGTTAATGCGCCGGTGGGCGTAGCTCAGCTGGTAGAGCGTCGGTCTGTGGCACCGAATGTCGCGGGTTCGATCCCCGTCGCCCACCCCAGACATCCCTAGCTCTCTCTCATTGAAGGCATCCGTCTTTCAGCCGTCAATACTAGGAAGGACGTACCAGTGACGGCTTCCGCCCCAACTTGTAATCTCCATCCATGGACTCCAACCCCGCCAAGTTGCCAGACAAATCCCTCCCATCCGATATTCAATCGGTGATGGACCAACACGGCCAGGTGCTCCGTATCTCTTACATGGAGATCGCGTCAGGCATAAATAGGCTCTTGCGTCAGGGCATTCCCAAGGAAGTCATCGCCCAGGTTTTAAATCAAACCGTCGAAGCCCTCGCCAAGGAATCGCCCCGTGCTCCACGGACAAATCCAAACCCACCGGCGCGCCCATAATTCAGTGGCGTACTCGCTCAAGCGCGACTAAAACTTCCAATCGGCACCGGTTGTATTATTTTTCACAAGGATCCACTCAGCCGAATGAATTTCCATAGTCAGTACTATTTTGAACGCTGTAGTCGCAATTCTAGCCGTAGACCAACTATTAACTACTATGGTATAATAATGCTTATGTATTTATTACAGCGTATATTATAAACTTATATATCTATCAACCGCCCAGATACATCCGAAGAGGTACGCTGTTTATCAGCAACGTTGGAGGCGCTTTGATGGCCATCCCAGGCCAATCGGTGAACGCTCACCCTCCCATGCAGGACAACCTTTCCTCGACAGAAGGCTCCTCTTATTCTGTGGCCATTTCCGATGCTCCCGCCCTGCCCAGCGTGGACCCCCTTTTTCTCGCGACTACCGAAAAAACTCGCACCGCTTTGCTTAAACTCGGCGATTCGCCCCGTGACACCTTAGCTCTGTCCGCGCTCTGGCATGAAAATCGTTTCTCCATCGAACATGAATTGCACATTCATTTATATTCAGATTCGAATTCCCCACTGCTTCAACAATTGCTGGCTCGCTTGGTTTGGCACGCCAGATTTTTCTGCGATGAAGTTGACGATCCCAAAGCCTGGGTCGCCAGATGCGCCAACCTCGAAGCCCGCCGCTTGGCCCTGCAGCTAACCGAATCTCGCTAGGTTCGAACACCCACCTCCGCCAACTAATTTGCATTAGCGCAAACTTATTCTCGCCGCGGGAATCAGCTGCTACCTGTCCCCCGTTCCGTCTCAGCACCGCTTCGTGTTTCTCCGCGCATTCCTGGCTTCAAACTAATTATTATGTTGGCTATGCAGATTCGTTGCCGCGCGTTGTTATTCGATATGGATGGCGTTTTGGTCGATTCCACACCTGCTGTGGCCCGAGTATGGACGGCCTGGGCCAATAGGTTCGGCCTCGTCCCTGACGAAGTGGTGCGCCAAGCCCATGGCAGGCCCAGCATCGCAACGATTCGCGAACTATTGCCCTCCGCCGATCATCGCGCTGAGGACCAAGCCATCGAAAAAGCCGAGATTACGGATGTTGAGGACATCATCGCACTGCCGGGTACCAAACAGCTCCTTGACGCACTTCCCCCCGGTCGCTTCGCGGTCGTAACCTCCGCGACCCATCCGCTCGCAGTTGTCCGCCTTCAAGCAGCCGGCTTCGCCATTCCAAAACACCTGGTCACCGCCAGCGACATTCAGTACGGAAAGCCGCACCCGGAACCTTATCTGCGCGGAGCTCAGAGTGTCGGAGCCCCGCCCGCCGCCTGCATCGTAATCGAAGACGCCCCGGCTGGAATTCAGTCCGGTAAAGCCGCGGGCTCTCGCGTACTCGCCTTGCGAACTACCACTTCCGACTCCGCTCTCCAGGCCGCCGGTGCCGATTGGATCGTCAAGGACTGCAGCAACATTTATCTCCATCCCGTTGAGGAGGACAAAGACTTACTTTTGGAATTGCGTTAGCAGGAAGCCAACACCGTTTCGACGACCAGGACCAGCCAGAGTTCGCGATGCTTGGCGCGGTTATGCGCCCAACTCCAATCCGTTAGTAATCTTCAGGCAATTCCCTTTCACTCAATATCCTATTCCTTGCTCCCCGCAGTTTAAGATATACATGCCGCAGAGAATAATTCACGACCACTCTCCAGGCGATTTTGGCCTTTGCAAGCTCAGGCCCAACCCTAAGGTGCATTCCCATGGGAACATCGACGCAGACGCTACAAGCGCCTCCAATCTCAGCTTCACCTGAAATACCAATTCCACCACCGCCGCCTCAGCCGCCACGCGTCATTCATACCGCCCAGCTCATTACCGCTATGGTGAAATCCCACGGCCAGGTCAGCGATCTTATTTTCTCGCCAGGCCGCGCTCCGCAAATTGAAATGAATGGCCAATTGGTGGAACTGAAGTACAAAGGCCTCGAATCCCTCACCGCGCAGGACACCATGAGCATCGCCAATGACATCATGAGCAAAAACGAAACGGCCGTACGCAAGCTGGAACAGGACGGCTCCGCTGACCTCTCCTACGGCGTATCCGGCGTGGCTCGCTTCCGCGTAAATATTTTTCGCCAGCGCGGCAGTTGCGCCATCGTTATGCGCGTCATTCCCGATAAGATTCCTAACTTTGAAGACTTGAACCTCCCCGAGTCACTTAAGGAAATTGTTGATATCCGCAATGGCATCGTATTGGTCACCGGCCCTACGGGTTCCGGCAAATCCTCTACACTCGCTGCCATCCTCGACAAAATGAATGAGCAGAAAGCCTTTCACATTCTTACCATCGAAGATCCGATCGAGTTTTTGCATCGCCATAAAAAATGCACCATTCACCAGCGCGAATTACATACCGATACCCCGACTTTTTCTCTCGCCTTGCGCGCCGCTTTACGTCAAGCGCCCAAGGTCATTCTCGTTGGCGAAATGCGCGACCGCGAAACCATTGAAATCGCCCTGGAAGCCTCCGAGACCGGCCATTTGGTGATGTCTACTCTTCACACTATCGATGCCTCCAAAACCGTCGAGCGCATTGTCGGCGTTTTTCCTCTCTCCGATCAGCAAGCCATTCGCACTCGCCTGGGCAAATCTTTTCGCTTCATCGTTTCGCAACGCCTGCTCCCTAAGAAAGACGGTAAAGGCCGCATCGCCGCTATCGAGATCCTTAAATCCACAATGCGCACGCGCGATTACGTGGAAAAAGGCGAGACCGAAGGTAAGTCCCTACTCGACGCCATGCGTGACGGTAACACCGAAGGCATGCAACACTTCGACGGTGAAATCGAAAAACTGATCCGCAATGATGTTGTGGAGTTTGAAACCGCTATGACCTACGCTACGAACGCCGGAAATCTCCGTCTGGAGCTCGCCGACTTTTTGGAAGGCGGCGGCGCTACCAAGAAAAAACCCGCAACCGAAATAGAAATCGAACGCTAGACCGTCGCTGACGCCGTTCCTGTGAACTTCCTCGCAGCAACGGAATCTGTGGACAATTGATCGCAAGGCGATCTCACTTACACACGAGTCTCGCCAAGTCGCGCCACCGTCGCAATCCCTTCAAGGCCGCGCACTAAATAAGTTATGCTAAGCCGCACGTGCCACCACACCTTGCCCTGAATACATTCCCCGCAAATCTCTTTTCGCGCCTACTCTTCCCTCACCCCGTGGGGCGAGTCGTGTTCTTCACGCTGATATTTCTCGTCCTGACTCTCCTGGCTGGCCGCCCCGCCGAACAAATTGTTACCCGCCTGGAATTACTGTTGTCCCGATTCGCAAACCGCCGCAATCTCGTCGTGCTCGGCTTATTTTTCGGCGCCTTCGCCATTCGACTCGCCGCGCTTCCACTTCTTCACGTGCCTGTCCCCGGCATTCACGATGAATACAGCTACCTGTTGATGGGCGATACGTTCGCCCATGGACGCCTCGCTAACCCCCCGCACCCCATGTGGCTCAGCTTTGAAACCTTTCACGTAAACTGGTTTCCGACCTACTCCTCAATGTATCCCCCCGCCCAAGGCGCCATCCTGGCTATTGGACAATTGCTCGGCAATCCATGGATCGGCGTTCTGCTCAGCACCGGTGCCATGTGTTCCGCCATCGTCTGGATGTTGCAAGCTTGGATGCCCTGGCGCTGGGCCTTACTCGGTGGTGTACTCGCCGCCATAAAGTTCGGCGTCGCGAGTTATTGGATCAACAGCTACTGGGGAGGCGCCGCGGCAGGCATCGGCGGCGCTCTTGTATTGGGAGCGCTAGGCCGCATCTCCAAACATCCCACCGCAAATAACGGCGTCGTACTTGGATTCGGTATCGCCATCCTCGCCAACAGCCGCCCCTACGAAGGCCTGTTGTTCTGCGCACCCGCCGCCGCTTGGTTCATCTGGTGGCTCGCCGCGGCAAAAAACCGCGCAGCGCAGCACACCGTCGTCTCATCCGCCCGCGCAAGAACAAAAGTTCTAGTTTCCGTGCTCGTCGTATTAACTGCGGCCGCCGCCTTCATGGGGTATTACAACTGGCGTTTAACCGGAAACGCCTTGCTCATGCCCCATACGCTCAGATCACGCACCTACCATTCTTCCGCGCTCTTCTTGTGGGAACGCTCCCGCCCGCCGTTGCACTACAACAATCAGCAATTCGAAGATTTCTACAATGGCTGGGAGCGCGAAAATTACCATGGCACATGGAAGGATGTATGGCGCGTCTCCGCGGAAAAAATTAACCGTTGCGGCTACACATTTTTCTGGTGGGGAGTGGTCCTGCTCGCACCGGGAGTGCCATTCGTTCTGCGTGACAAAAAAATGCGCTTACTGCTAGCCACCATCGTTGTCGGCGCTCTAGGTGTCTTCGCCGTGATTTGGTCATTCGCGCACTATGCCGCCCCGTTCACCTGCGTAATTGTCGCTCTACTGGTGCAGTCCATTCGTCACCTTCGCACCATAAATATCTCCACATTCCGGCTCGGCCGTTGGCTCTCCCGCGCCGCCATCCTCCTGCTTATAATCGAAACAATCTCCTATTTAGCACATAATCAGTGCGACCCTCTCGCCTGGACCTGTCAGGGAGACCCCAGTCGAGCCGCGATACAAAATCAGCTTTTGCACCAGCCCGGTAAACACCTCGTCATCGTCCGCTATGAACCGGATCACAACATTCACGACGAATGGGTTTACAACGGCGCTGACATCGACGCCGCGAAAGTTCTGTGGGCTCGCGAACTCGACGAAACCCAAAACGCCAAACTCCTCGCCTATTTCCGAGACCGAACCGTTTGGCTCGTCAAGCCCGACGAAGACAACACCGAACTAACCCCCTATACCCCGCCAGAACCGAATGAAGCCGCACCGTAACAGTGAGCGCTCGACTCCGAGTTCCCACGCGCATTGCCATCGCGACCAACGACTTGTGCTTTGTATTTCCCGTCGCCGCCATTATCATGACCACGGTCGCGAAACCAGCGGACGAGACGATTGCCTAATTTCCCCGATGCCCCGCCCAATGCAGAAGTTCGGGTGGCCAGACCTCCCTTGCCTCTGAGCAAAATTTCCCCGGGAAAATTATTGCAAGTCCTCGGCGTATGGTTTGGCATCGCCGCTGCCGTTGGCAACACCATCGCCGCCGGAATCGTGCGCACTCCCGGCGTCATCGCGAAGCTCCTGCCAAATCCCTGGTTCTTTCTTGGTGTTTGGGTTATCGGCGGACTTTACGCCTTGTTCGGCGCATCCTCCATGGCCGAACTTGGCGCAGCCATCCCACGCAGCGGTGGTCAATATAATTTCTCGCGCCGCGCCATCGGCGATTACGCCGGCTTCATCGTCGGTTGGAGCGATTGGCTTTCCAGTTGCGGCACACTCGCTGCAGTAGCTATCGTCATCGGCGAATACTCGGGAAAATTAATCCCCGCTCTTGCCGGAGGCGACCACACCATAAAAGCGATCGCCGTCTCCGTAATCGTCGGATTCGGAATTCTGCAATGGCGAGGTGTGCGCTGGGGCAGCCGCGCACAACTACTCACCTCAGCAATGAAGACCGCCGCATTTGTAATCCTGGTCATCGCCTGTTTCGCGCTAGGTGGAAATGCCCATCAGGCCTCCGTTGCAGTGGAAACCGCATCCAAATTCACTCTTCCTTCGGGCTGGCTCCTCGCCGTCGCGCTAATGCTCGGCCTCCAGGAAGTTTTCTACACCATCGACGGTTGGGACGGGGTGATTTATTTCGGCGAAGAAGTTCGCGACCCCGGCAAGGATGTCCCACGCGCCATTTTTGGCAGTGTCTTCTCCATCATGAGCATCTATCTGCTCCTGAACGCCGCCGTTCTCTACGTCCTGCCCATCAATGAAATCGCAGGAAACAATTTCTCCCTGGGCACCGCCGCCGAACGCATTTTCGGCCATTACGGCGACCCCATTATTCGTGCCATCATGGTGGTTTCTCTGCTCAGCTGCATAAACGCCGTCCAACTCTTCTGCTCCCGAATCTTGTACGCTATGAGCACTGACGGCTTATTCTTCCGCAGCGTCGCCCGCGTCAACAAAGGCGGCACCCCCGAGCTCGCGCTCCTTCTCAGCACCGTCACCGCCGTATTGTTCGTTCTCGGCTCCTTCGAACGCGTCATCGCCATGCTCTCGTTTTTCTTCGTAGCCAACTACACCCTCACCTACATTTCCGTCTTCGTACTGCGCAAGAAAGAGCCGGACATACCTCGGCCCTATCGCGCCTGGGGCTATCCCTGGACCACCGCCATCGCATTACTCGGTTCAGTTTTATTTTTGGTGGGATCAATACTTACAGATCGCGATAACGCACCGCTAGCTCTTGGAATGCTAGTACTGAGTTATCCGGTTTATCGCGTCTTGAAATGGGGCGCACGCCGCACCACTACAATTTAACTCGTCTTCGTCGCCCTTTATGCCAGCACGGAATTCGACAAAAGAAATTTTAGGTCGAAACTTTCTCCGCGATCGACTTCGCCTGCAAGAAGTGCAATAAATAATCTTGCCCGCCCGTCTTTGAATCCGTCCCAGACATATTAAATCCCCCAAATGGATGCGCCCCCACCATCGCGCCTGTGCATTTGCGGTTCAAATAAAGATTCCCCACGTGAAAAGCTTCTGCGGCCTTCTCAATCTTCTCTGGGTTCCGCGAATACACCGCCCCAGTCAGGCCGAACTCCGTATCATTGGCAATCTCCAGCGCATGATCAAAGTCCTGCGCTTTAATCACCGCCAACACCGGTCCAAATATTTCTTCCTGCGCCACACGCGCTTTCGGCGGCACATTCGCAATAATCGTCGGCTGGATAAAATACCCATCCCCTGGTGCACGCCCGCCTCCCAGCACCACTTTCCCCTCTTTCTTCCCCACATCGATATAGCCGAGAATCCCTTCCATCGCCATGCTGCTCACCACTGGCCCCATGTAATTGCCAGGGTCCTCACTCGGCCCGATGGTAATTTTCTTCGCTCGCTCCACCAATTTATCCACAAACGCATCGTATATCTTCTCCGACACAATCGCCCGCGAACATGCCGAGCACTTCTGACCCTGGTAACCAAACGCCGCCGCCGCAACACCCTCAACCGCCGCGTCAATATCAGCTTCCTCATCCACAATCGTGGCGTCCTTGCCGCCCATCTCCAAAACCGCGCGCTTGATCCAGATCTGCCCGGGAAATTTCTTCCCCGCCGCTTCGCTGATCAGCAAGCCGACTTCCTTCGATCCCGTAAATGCAATGAACCGCGTCTTCGGATGCTTCACCAGCGCATCACCAACAATCTCACCCGCACCAGTCAGAAAATTCAAGGCCTCCCTGGGAATACCCGCCTCATAAAGAATCTCGACAACTTTCGCCGCCACCGTCGGCGATTCTTCCGAAGGTTTCAAAATCACTGTGTTTCCGGTTACCAGCGATGCCACCGTCATCCCCGCCGCAATCGCCGCCGGAAAATTCCATGGCGGAATAACCACGCCAACACCGAGCGGGATATAAACCAGGTAATTCTTTTCGCCCTTCTGGGGCGTGACCGGATGCTGCCCGGCAAACCTCAGCATCTCGCGTCCATAAAATTCCAGAAAATCAATTGTCTCCGCCGTATCCGCGTCCGCCTCAATCCACGATTTGCCGACTTCCGCACAGATCAGCGCGGAAATTTCAAATTTGCGTTCGCGAATAATTTCCGCCGCGCGAAATACCATCTCAACGCGCTTTTCTGCAGGCACCCGCTTCCATGTTTCAAACGCCTTGGCCGAAGCTTCCACCGCCTGATTCGCATGCTCCGCCGACGCTGCCTGAAATATTCCAATTACCTGCTTCGGATGAGAGGGATTCGTCGAGATCATCTTCGCCGTAGTGATAACCCTCTCCCCGCCGATATACATCGGATATTCGCGCCCAAACTCCGCTTCCACCTTCTTCAGCGCCGCGCGCATAGCCCGCTCATTTTCCGGCCTGGAAAAGTCCACAAACGGCTCGTTAGTGAATTCTGCGACGTGCACTCTCGTTTCGGCAGTAGCCATACGGAAATCTCCTTCGGGCTTCAATCATTCATTCTACTGTGTTGGGAAACTGTCGGACAACCGCAGCATTGACGATGGAGACAGAACAAATTAGCGGCGAAAAAACGAGAAAAGCCAAACGATCAAGGACAGCCCAACGCTTAAAAGCAGGCAGGTTACGATCGGAAAATAAAATGTAGTGTGTTCACCGCGATGAACTATATCCCCAGGCAAGCGCCCCAGTCGCAACGGCAACCGCCCAGTCAAATATAAAAACGCCCCGACGACCACTGCAATCCCACCAAGCAGCAAAAGACCTCGTCCGAGTTCACGAAGCGGATCCATGTTTACAAAGCCTATACCTCGGGCCTCCGCAAGCAATACCATCGCTACGGGAGCAGTTTTAGTAGGAGAACCACTAGACCAAAGGTCGAACGCCTCCAGTTAAGCAACTAAATCAATTCATGTCCCGCAAAAAAGTACCCAATTTCAAACGCCGCCGTGTCCGGAGCATCCGACCCGTGAGTACAATTATTTCCGATGGTCGTACCCAGATCGTGCCGAATGGTTCCAGGCGCCGCTTTCTTCGGATCGGTCGCACCCATGGCGTCCCGCCATTTCGTAATGGCTCCGTCAGCTTCCAGAACCATAGCCACGATCTTCCCCGAACTCATAAAATCAGTTAACTCCCCAAAAAATGGCCGCTCCTTATGCACCGCATAAAATCCCCCGGCCTCATCCTTCGTCAGCCGCATCGTCTTGATCGCCACAACTTTGAATCCCGCCTCATGAATACGCGAAAGTATTTCGCCTTGCTGCCCTTTATCAACCGCGTCAGGCTTAATAATCGCAAATGTGCGTTCCAGTGCCACGAATCCTCCAAGGTACAAATTAATTACCAAATCCCTCTAAATCGATCGCAAATCAGTATCACCTGGGGGGTGTCCCACCCTCGATTTTCAAGAGTGGGTCCTGACTTTTCATGGAATGATCCGCACAGTTCTATTTCGTGAGTATTGTTACTGCAGTGCGGTCGCAACCGTTGAACCCAGATCTGCCGGAGTCTCCACGCAGCGAATTCCCGCAGCGCTCATAGCCGCGTACTTATCTTTTGCCGTACCTTGTCCGCCGCTGATAATTGCACCGGCATGTCCCATGCGTCTTCCCGGAGGGGCGGTTTGCCCCGCGATGAATCCCACGACCGGCTTCTTCACATTCGTCTTGATCCATTGCGCAGCGCGTTCTTCCGCATCGCCGCCAATTTCTCCGATCATGATAATCGCTTGCGTGTCGGCATCTTCATTGAACAGCCGAATCGCATCCAGAAATGTCGTTCCAATAATCGGATCGCCACCAATCCCGATGCACGTGGACTGCCCGATTCCCAATCGCGTGAGTTGATCCACCGCCTCGTACGTTAAAGTTCCGCTGCGGCTCACAACTCCCACGTGCCCTTGCTTGTGAATCCTTCCCGGCATAATCCCGATTTTGCATTTCCCCGGCGAAATCACTCCCGGACAGTTCGGCCCAATCAGCCGCGTCTCTTTGAAATCTACCACTGCAGCCACGCGCACCATATCCAGCACCGGAATGCCTTCAGTGATACAAATCACTAAAGGAATGCCTGCATCCGCCGCTTCCAGAATCGCATCGGCGGCAAACGGCGGCGGCACGAAAATCACCGAAGCATTCGCGGCCGTTTCTTTCACCGCGTCGCGAACCGTATTAAAAACTGGGCGTTCCAGATGTTTCGTCCCACCCTTCCCCGGCGTCACGCCGCCCACCACCACCGTTCCGTACTCAATCATCTGCTGCGCATGGAACGTCCCTTCGCGCCCCGTGAACCCCTGCACCAGCAAACGCGTCTTCTCATCAACCAGTACGCTCATCGAGCACCCGCCGCGAGCGCTACTACTTTCTGCGCGCCATCCTTCATCCCATCGGCGATCGTGAAATTCAATTTGCTGTCGCGCAGAATTTTTTGTCCCAGCTCCACGTTGGTCCCTTCCATCCGCACCACCACCGGCACTTTCAATTGCAGATCCTTTGCCGCAGCCACCACTCCACTAGCCAGCACATCGCAGCGTAAAATCCCGCCAAAAATATTTATGAATACCGCCTTCACCGCCGGATCGGCCATCAAAATTCCAAACGCGTTCTTCACTTGGTCCGCCGACGCACCGCCACCCACATCTAGAAAATTCGCCGGAGATCCGCCAGCATACTTGATGATATCCATGGTGGCCATGGCCAACCCCGCGCCATTCACCATGCACGCCACGCTGCCGTCCAGCTTGATGTAATTCAAGCCGTATTTCGAAGCTTCCACTTCCAGCGGATCTTCTTCATCTAGGTCCCGCAGCTCGCGCAATTCCTTGTGGCGAAACAACGCGTTATCATCGATGGTCATCTTCGCGTCCAGCGCCACTAGCTTGCTGTCTCCCGTCAGCACGCACGGATTAATTTCCAGCATCGAAGCATCCGTATCGATAAACGCTCGATATAGCGCCAACAAAAACGGCACCGCGTTATTCACGGCGTCCATCGGCAATCCCAATCCAAACGCCAATTTCCGCGCTTGATACGGCTGCAGCCCCACCACCGGTGAGATTACCTCGTGCAAAATTGCCTCGGGATTGTCCTTCGCTACTTCCTCGATCTCCATCCCACCCGCAGTGCTCGCCATAAAAATAACTTTTCCACTGGCGCGATCCACCAACAAACTCAGATACAGCTCTCGCTTGATGTCCAAGCCTTCTTCGATCAACAACCGTTTCACGATCCGCCCACCCGGCCCGGTCTGCGCGGTGATCAAGTTCATACCCAAAATTTGGCTGGCAATTTCCGCGGCTTCATCGGCCGACCGCGCCAACTTAACGCCCCCGCCTTTCCCGCGTCCTCCGGCGTGTATTTGCGCCTTCACTACCACGATATTAGACTTCAGGCGCTGAGCCGTTCCCCGCGCTTCTTCCTTGCGATAAGCCACTTCCCCACGCGGTATAGCCACGCCATAACGCGCCAGAATGGCCTTCGCTTGATACTCGTGAATCTTCATCTAGGTCCCATCAGTGATAGAATTTTGCGTTCGCGAAACAGTAAAGTTTAACCGGAAGGTCGAGACGGAGCAAGGACACCATGGCGCCTTCGCTTTTGCAACGCGTCGAAAACGGAAAAACTTTGACGCGCGCGCAAGCCGAAGAGGCCATGGAAGAAATTCTTTCCGGCCGCGTTGAAACTCCAGAAATCGTAAACCTCCTTCGTGCCATCAACGCGCGCCCAATCCAGCCGCAAGAACTGGCCGGCTTCGCAAGGGTGATGCGCCGCCATGCCGCTCCCGTTTTCTCCGGCGAACACTTGCGCCCAGCGCATTTGATCGACACTTGCGGAACCGGTGGCGATGGCTGCGACACTTTTAATATTTCCACTGTAGCTGCAATTGTCGCTTCAGCCGCAGGTGCCAGCGTCGCCAAGCATGGCAATCGCGCCGCGAGTTCACGCTGCGGCTCTGCAGACGTCTTGGAAGCGCTTGGCGTGCGCATCGATATCCCGCTCCAACTTTGTGGTCAGGCCATTCGTGAAATAGGTCTGGGCTTCCTCTTCGCGCAGGCCGCCCACTCGGCAACTCGCCACGCTACACTCGCTCGTAAACAAATCGGCCAACGCACCGCATTCAATTTGCTTGGCCCATTAACAAATCCTGCCGGCGCTCATTCCCAACTCGTCGGTGTCTATTCCGCCGAGGTCATCGACTTGATGGCTGCCACACTCGCCGAGCTCGGCGTTCAGCGTGCTTTTGTCGTACACGGAGCAGATGGCCTGGACGAAATCTCCTTAAGCGGCGAAACCTACGTGGCCGAGGTACACGAAGGAACCGTAAAGCGCTTCACCCTCACCCCTGAAGATTTCGGCATGTCCCGCGCCCCTATCGAAACTCTGCGAGGCGGGGACGCGCAGGAAAATGCCGCACTCATTCGCGGAGTATTAGAAGGCCAATCAAGCCCGCGACGCGATATCGCGGTCATCAACGCCGCCGCTGCTCTGGTCACAGCTGGGATCGCCGCAAATTTTCGAGACGGCGCTCAGTTGGCCGCCAGCGCCATCTCTTCGGGCTTGGCGCAAAAGAAATTGGCCGCATTGGTGGCCTTCACAAATTGACTTCTCACCGCATCAAACGGTCCTGCTGCGAAACATCGCGCCATCGGAGAACATTTGAGAACTCTACTGCTTGCCGTACTCACAGCCATCTTCGCCTATAACACTTCCGCGCAGAGAATTCCCGCGCCTCCCGAGCGCCAACACAGATTGAGCCCAGATCAAGTCGCTCAGGAAGTCCGCGACTACCGCATGAACAACGAAGACCGTATCATCCGGGAACTCTCCGAATTTCTCGCCATCCCAAACGTCGCCAGCGACACCGAAAACATTCAAAAAACTGCGGCTCAATTAGTCTTCATGCTCGAAGCCCGTGGCATCGAGACGCACTTACTTTCCATCTCCGGCCGCGGCCCGGTAGTCTTCGGAAAATTGGCCGCGCCCAACGCCCGCCGCACGTTGATTTTCTACGCGCACTATGACGGCCAACCCGTCGATCCCGCCGCATGGACCGACGGACCCTTCAAGCCTGCGCTCCGTACCGACTCGTTGGAAAATGGTGGCAAACGCATTTCTCTTCCCGCCAATAACCCCCAGCATCCCGCCATCTACAACGACGACTGGCGCATCTACGCGCGCTCTTCGTCCGACGACAAGTCCCCCATCGTCGCTTTGCTCGCCGCCCTCGACGCCCTGCACGCCAACAAAATTCCACTCAGCATAAACCTGAAAATAATTCTCGAAGGCGAAGAAGAAGACGGCTCCCCAAATCTCGAGCGCGTTTTACTCGCCCACAAAAATCTCCTCGACGACGCCGATGTACTCATCACCGGCGACGGCCCCGTACATCAAAGCGGCCGCCCCCTGGTTTTCTTCGGCAATCGCGGAATTCTGGGGTTCCAGATCACCACCTATGGAGCAATTCGCGCCCTTCACAGCGGCCACTACGGAAACTGGGCGCCCAATCCCGGATTCACCCTCGCCCGTCTGCTCACTTCCATGAAATCCGCGGAGGGCAAAGTCCTCATTGAAGGGTTTTACGATGACATCGTTCCGCTCAACACCACGGAAAAAGACGCTCTCGCGGCCATGCCTAATAATGACGCCGACCTCGAGCGCGAACTTCAGTTCAGCAGACCCGAAAGTGGCGGCCAACGTCTGATGGAACTTCTGCAATATCCTTCTCTAAATATTCGCGGTCTGCGCAGCGCGTATGTCGGCGAACAAGCGCAAAATGTAGTCCCCGAAAAAGCCATCGCAGCCCTCGATGTGCGGTTGGTAAAAGGCGAAGACCCTGACAAGAAGTTCGAACAGGTACTCGCTCACATACGCAAACAAGGTTTCTTCATCACCACCGCTGAGCCCACCAAAGAAGAGCGCCTCACCCATCCACTTATAGCTCGTGTCGCGAAAGATCCCTGGAATTATCCCGCTTCCCGCACCTCCATGGAATTACCCGTCTGTCAAGCCCTGATAAAAGTCGTGCAGGACGCCACTGGTGGCCAAAGTGTGATCGCGCCTTTACTGGGCGGCAGCGTCCCCATGTACATTTTCGAAAAACTGCAAATCCCATGGATCGGCGTGCCCATCGTAAATTACGACAATCACCAACACAGCTCCGACGAAAATCTCCGCCTCGGCCATCTCTGGCGCGGCATGGAAATCTATGCCGCCATCCTCGCCGACTTGAACTGGTAATTAGTGTTACGGAATTAATCGGGGCACCTGGCGCAAAGACACACACGGATGCCCAGGTCAGTCCGTTCCAGGGACCCGCACGTCTGTGAGTTTGCTGTTGAGTTCTTTGGCGTTTCGGATAAAAACTAACTGCCTGTAACCTCTTAAGCCCCCCAAAAAAAACGGCCATTCCGAGCAGAGCAGACGGGCTTGTTCTTGCTACTTCGCTCCTGCGAAGTAGGTCTGCGCAGTCGAGGCATCTCTCTCCGATTTATCGATCAATTTGGTCCAGAAATCGCTCTTCCCATCGTCACGCATCGCCACCGCTTTTTCTACAGCGCCAAAAAATTCTTCAACAATTCCTTCCCAGATTCCGTAAGCACCGATTCCGGATGAAATTGGACGCCTTCAATCTTGTAGCGCCTATGCCGCAATCCCATAATGATCCCGTCATCCGTCTCGGCGGTGATCATCAACTCCCGCGGCAAACTTTTCCGTTCCACAATCAGCGAATGATAACGCGTCGCGGTAAACGGGTCCGCCAGTTTTCGAAACACGCCCTTCCCATCGTGATGAATCTCGCTGGTCTTGCCATGAAACAACGCAGGCGCCCGCTTTATCTTCCCGCCAAAGGCCGCGCCAACGGCCTGATGCCCCAGGCACACGCCCAGAATCGGAAACTTCCCCGCCAACTCCTCGATCAACTCCACGGAAATTCCCGCTTCCTGAGGCGTACACGGTCCCGGCGAAATCACAATCCGCTCCGGTTTCTTCCGCGCGATCTCCTCAACGCTGATCTTATCGTTGCGGTGCACCTCCACCGCACATCCCAACTCACCCAGATACTGCGCCAGGTTGTAGGTAAACGAGTCGTAGTTGTCGAGCAACAAAATCACTTGGACTGTCTCCTGTCCCCTGTACCGCGAGCTTTTCGGCGGCGCGCCACCGCCGCAGCCATTTTCTTACCCTTATTGAGATGCGCCGCTTCCAAAGCCGCCAACAACGCCCGCGACTTATTCAATGTCTCCTGATACTCCCCAGCCGGAGTGGAATCCGCCACCACCCCGCCGCCAGCCTGTACATGCGCCATTCCGTTCTTTACTACCATCGTGCGCAGCGCGATGCAGGAATCCAGGTTCCCCGCAAAATCCATATACAGCACCCCCCCTGCATAAATTCCCCGCCGCGTGCGTTCCAGCTCCTCGATAATTTCCATCGCGCGGACCTTCGGCGCTCCTGACACCGTCCCCGCCGGAAAACAGGCCATCAACGCATCGAAGCAATCCACATCCTCCCGTAAACGCCCCTTCAAACTCGAAACCAGATGCATCACATGTGAAAATCTTTCCACCAACATCAGTTGCTCCACTTTGACGCTGCCGTATTCGCATACACGGCCCAGGTCATTGCGTCCCAAATCCACCAACATTACATGTTCGGCGCGCTCCTTCTCGCTGGCCAGCATCTGTTTCTCGAATCGCTGGTCCTCCGCTTCATCCTTCCCGCGCGGCAAAGTCCCAGCAATCGGCCGGTAAAATACGTCGCGCCCCTGCACTTTCACCAGCATTTCCGGAGAACTTCCCACCACATCGACATCATTCATGTGCAAATAAAACAAATACGGAGAAGGATTCAACGCCCGCAGCTCCCGATAAATTGCAAAGGGGTCCGCCTGAACCTTCGTGGAAAATCTTTGGCTGATCACTACCTGAAAAATATCGCCAGCGCGAATATAAGCTTTCGCCTTTCGAATCGCGGCAAGATATTCCGCCTTCCTAAAATTGGAAGACACCTTCAATGGTCGCGCTTTTTTCTGTGCCACCTTTCGAACCAGCTCGGCTGGAGCAGGATCTTCCAGCAATACCTGGGTCCGTTTTATCTCCCGGACCGCCGCGTTATACTTCGCCCGCAAACTCCCCGGACCTTCGGTAAACACATTCCGCACAATCCACAAGCGGTGTTGCACGTGATCGAACGCCAATATGCCGTGGTAAAACATCAACACCGCGTCATATAAACCGATCACATCGCGCAACGTCTTTGGCAGCCGCTCAATCAGCCGCACCATGTCGTAGCTAAAATACCCAATCGCTCCAGCTACCAACGGCGGCAACCCAGGTATTCGAACCGGCCTAAATTTTTCCATCCGGTGCCGAAGAAACTTGACCGGATCAAGCTCCTCCCATACCAGTTTGTTACGGTTCTCCAGTACGCACGCGCCATTCGCGTAACGAAACACCTCCTCCGGGTGCGCCCCGGCAAAGGTGTACCGCGCAATTTTCTCGCCGCCTTCCACGCTTTCCAGTAAAAACGAATACCGTGCTCCACGCGCGATGCGCAGGTATGCGCTTACAGGTGTCAACAAATCCGCGGAAAATACATCGTAAACAGGTACCAGATTCCCCTGCTTCGCAAGCAGCTGGAATTCGCGAAAGTCCGGTTGAATCACGCCCGAATCCCTCGACTCTTCCACGAAGGCGCTTTTTCCGCACCCAATGATCGCAGCACCGCCCGTCGCATCGCACTCTTCGGCGCGCTTTTCCCGGTCCACAATTCCCACTGCGCGAATCCCTGTGCCAGAAACATATCCACCCCCGAAACAGTGCTGATCCCTTTTTTCCGCGCGATCTTCAGCAACTCCGTGTCCAGCGGCCGGTAAATCAGGTCCATCACGATCCCACAGTTTAACTCGCGCCGCGAAAGTGGCGAAATCTTGCTATGCGGATACATCCCCACCGGCGTGGCATTAATGATGGCATCAAACTTTTCACTGCGCAGCGCTCGCCGCCCGACAAATTCCCCGTTAACCGCGCGAACGAGATTTTTTCCCATTTGCTCGCGACGGGCGCAAATCGCAACCTGCGCGCCGGCCCGCGCCAATGCGAACGCTGCCGACCTCGCGGCCCCACCCGCACCAAACACCAGCACGCGGCTTCCGCGAATTCGCATCTTAGTCTCCAGCGCCTCCAGCACCCCCACATAATCCGTATTCGATCCGTACAACGATCCGTCGCCGCGTACCACCACGGTATTCACCGCCCCAATCTCGGCTGCCAAGGGATCGCATTCCTTCAAATATTTCAGAATCGTCTCTTTGTGCGGTATCGTAACGCTGAATCCACGAATTCCGAGCGTTTCCACCGTATCCAGAAAATCCTTCAGTCTATGCACCAAGAAAGGCACATACACAGCATCCACATCTCGCGCAATAAATCCCGTATTGTGCAGCAGCGGCGACAACGAATGCCCCACAGGATTCCCGATCACTCCAAAAACGCGCGTCCTCCTTGTCAACTCATGCGCGCGATATAAATGCATCATCTCGTGTAGTGAAACCTGCCCCGGTGCCGTACCCTCTCCTACCGGCGCATACGCTAACGCGCTGCCTTCGCGAAGCGCCAGAATTCGCGCCGGCAGCCCAATCTCTCCCATCGGCACAGCAACAAAATTTTTCGAATCTCGCGCCAGTCCCAAAAGCCGGACGCTGTCCGCAATCGTATTCGCCCTTGCAGCAAGTTTCACCGCTTCAACCCCACTTTGATCCGCCACCTTAATCTGACCCGCCGACACTGGCGTGCCCTTAAAATCGTGCACCGACAGCAGCACCCGCGAGGGCACTCCATACCCGCGTACGGTTCTGCCCGGTAACTCGCGCAGCGTTTCTATTTCCACATCGCACCACACGCATCCGGCTTCCCGCGCTTGCCTCAGCCAATAAATTTCCGCTTTAATCCCGCTCTTGAATCTGCCTCCGCCCGGCACCCGGCGGCACGTAGCCACCAGGATTACGCGCGGGCCAAACTTTTGTCTCGCTACCCACGCCAGGACCCTCCTCCGCTCCGCATCGCTGCGCAACCAGTCCAGCCGTAGTTCAATCGTCGGAGTTTCCCGCAACGCAGCCCGCACGTGTCTCATCATTTTCGCCGCAGTCGCAGCAGCAGCCACCGCGCAAACGCGGCTCTTCCGCGTCCCAAATGCCCCCATTACCAGCCCCGTTCGCTCCATATCATTGAAAACAAGCCTCGTAGCATTGCGTATCCTCGCAGTATCAAACTTGTAAAGCAACTCTGGCCATTTTGTTGACGTCCCTCGTGGCCCCTGCTAATTTCGGTCTAGTAAGTTCTAGTACCGCCACACGACGTGTCTTTGAAGGAGTATTGCAATGCGCGCTAAGCTAGCAGGACTGACTTTCTCCCTATTTTTCGCTGCCGCCATCACTTCCGCGCAAGAAAGTGCGCAGCCCGGTTCAGCCACCAATTCGCCTGACTATTCCGCGGTGAATTGTTCCGGCTTCGTCACCAATAGGGTTCCAGAGGACATGCGCATCATCTCCGGAGAACAGTCCAACCTTAAAATCACTTTTACTCGCGGCGATTACGTCTACATCAATCGGGGTCGCGATAAAGGCGTTCAAGTCGGCGATCGCTTTTCCGTCGTTCGCCTCGATAAAGATCCTCTTGAAGTGCCCTGGTTCAAATGGCAAGACAAATTAATCAAAGCCATGGGTCAGTTGTATGTCGATGCCGGGCACGTTCGCGTCGTCAACGTACAGCCTAACGTGTCCATAGCCCAGATAGAGTTTTCTTGTGGTTACATCCAGCGCGGCGATATCGTACGTCCCTATGTGGAACGCCCCAGCCCACCTTTTAAGGATGCCTCCGCCTTTGATCATTTTGCGCCGATTAGCGGCAAGCGCGTCGCTATGGTCGTCGCGGCAAAAGATAACACCCAGTTATACGGCAAAAACACCGCAGTCTACGTAAATCTTGGTAGCAATCAAAGCGTGCGCATCGGAGACTATTTCCGCATTTTCCGTTATGAGGGCACCTTGGCAGAAACAGCGCCGCAAACGAAAGATTATCAGTATGAGATGTATGGTTTTGGCAGTGCTCACGCCAAGTACACCTGGAAAGACTTGCCTCGTGAAATCATCGGCGAAGGCATCGTGATTAACGAAGGCCCTAACGCCTCGACCGTCCTCATTACTTACAGTTCGTTGGAAGTCTACGCTGGCGATTACGTCGAACTGGAGTAGTTCTAACAGCACCTCAGCTAAAACTCCGCGACTGTTGCCGCGGCACTTTTTAAATAGCTTCGTAAATCGCGGCTAACTGGCTCCTGCCCGTTTCGCATCCGAAAATACTTCGCATGTGAATCCTTGGATTCGCGCGGATGTCCATCGCCAGGCATCTTGAGGCAGCCTCGCCTTTCGGCACGTTTCTGCCAGAAATTGCTCCCGATTCAAGCCGTGTTCCGGCGCCACTTGCGGCAACAGCAACCCTCTGTGATTTTCATCAGACACCACTAGTCCATGACGCCCTATCTCGATCTCTTCCGGGCGAATCGGTGCGAGTGGCGAAAGCACCGAAATCTCAATGTTCAACTCCCCCAATTCTTCGCTGCGCATTGCTGGAAATCGCGGATCGCGCAATGCTGCGCTCGCCGCACAACGCACCGTAGCGTCTCCCAACGGCTCATCACCTTCGGTCGTGCCTATGCATCCCCGCAACTCACCCTGGACGTGCAGCGTGACGAACACACCTCGCCGTTCGCCAAAAATTCCTTCATTTGGAATTGTCTCCGGAAGTTTCCCGCGGGTGACCGCCTCTACAATCGCCTTGCGCGCCAGAACCAACAAATTCTGACCATCAACCTCAGAGAGGTACGGCATCCTGTGACTTCTTGCGGCTTTCTAGCATGCTCAGCCGCCGCCGCTGCTTGATGCGGTCGTCCACGTTCCCCCAGAAGCGGTGAAAATATTGCGCCGCCGAGATTAGCGCACTCACCACCACCAGCCATAGCAACAGCATCGCCAGCGGCTTCAAATATTCGTGCCGCGCCCCCGCGATGACCACCGCCACTGCGCACACCTGCAACACCATCTTGGTCTTGCCTAACACCGACGCCTCAATCGTAAACCCTTCCGCCAATGCGATATTTCGCAATCCTAGAACTGTAAATTCCCGGCCGATAATAATCACTACCATCCAGGCTGGAACCAGTTGCATATCTACCAGCGAGATAAACGCCGCCGAGATCAGTAATTTATCCGCGATGGGGTCCAGCAAAATACCGAGAGTCGTTACTTGCAGTCGCCGCCGCGCCACGTACCCATCCGCCCAGTCCGTTGCCGCCGCCATGAGCAGAATCAAAACTCCCCAGAATTCAAAATGCATGGGGAATCCCCACAACTCCACATTCGGACTCCGTGTTAGCAGGATGACAATCAGGACCGGCACGAAAAAAATCCGTAACAGCGTCAGTGAGTTGGCTAGATTCATACGCGCATACAGGCTGGCAATGACCGCCCCAAGCCTCCCGGCCACCGCCGAATCACTATAGTCTTGAGCTACGTACCCGTCAACGCTTCGCAGTGCTGACTTAGGTACCTGCGCTCGACCGTTTCTAACTATTCGTTTTTCTGGCTATACTTATTCGTAACCCTTAGCTCCCAAATCTGTGCAAATGTGTGATTTACAAGCACCAAGGCGTGACTAAGCCCGATTTCGGTGCTATGTAGCGCTGATTGGTGTATGCGAATGAAGGTACAGGACTTACAAGGAGGATGCTTTCGAACACGCCGCAATAACACAAATCTTCCTCAAGGTTATTGATAAATGCCGTTAACGTTTCCCACAAAATTTTCCACAGCCCGCAAATGGCCGGTTTATGCGTATTTATCGCAGATAGGGCTCCCGCCATCCTCCCTTCACCCATATAACTTACTGTTTACTCTAAAGGTACTACAGGATTCCGCGGGACGCTGAAATCAAAGCTCCTTCGATTCTAACCCGCTCTAATTAATTTGAATTGAAGATGTCCGAAATGTCGGAGGGCGCCTTGAATGTTTCGTTGATGAACCTGACGCGGTTACTAAAATAGTCTCTCAGCACTCCTTCAAATCGGCCGCGGCCCTCGCAGTAGCCTTACTGGAAGCAACAACATAGCGGCCAGGAGTCCAAAAACTCCGTGCACCGCAATTCCCACAATTCGAAATGGCAACATGATCAGCCACACAAATGGATAAAGAACCAGGGCCAGCAGCGCCACCGGCCAGCAGAGAATGAAAAGAATACACCACAAAATAAACGCGGCCATGATTGCCTCCCACATCTAACTACGTCAAAGCCAACTTGGAAGTTCCCTCAACCACATACTCGTTTAACCCCAAACGTCGCGCAATGGACACCGGCACCTCGGCATCCAGCAACATATCTTCGTCCTCCACTTCCGATCGCAGCACTCTCCCCAGCGCGTGAATCAACGCCAAGGTGCGCCCTTGCGACAATGGCAATCGCAGCGAAAGCGAAACCAGTGGGTCTGTCGGCAGCGCCACATCAATCCGCCGCAGCAATTCATCGAGCCCTTCACCGGTTAAGGCCGATACCAGCACCGGTCCCTCATCATGCATCATCTTCCCGTTAGCGCTCGTCTTAAGACTCTCTCTTTCTTCAGCCGTCAAGCGGTCCACCTTATTCAACACCCGCAATATCGGTCGGTCGCCAACTCCCAACTCCTCCAGAATCTTGTGCACCTCTTCGTCCAGTTCGTCGTGATGCGTGTTGGAGATATCGCTGACATGCAGAATCAGCGCCGCTTCCTGTACTTCTTCCAGCGTCGCGCGAAACGCCGTCAGCAGACTCTTCGGCAAATCGCGTATGAATCCCACCGTATCTGAAACCAGCACGCGCCGGTTCGAGGGCAATCGAACTGCCCGAATCGTGGGATCCAGCGTCGCAAACATGCGCGCCGAAACAAGCACCTCCGCTTGGCTCAGTGCATTAAATAACGTCGACTTCCCCGCGTTGGTATAACCCACCAGCGCAATCGTACCCAGCGGCACCGCATTCCGTGCTTCCCGCCGCAACGCCCGTTGCTTGCGTAAGTCCGCAATACCGTTTTGAATCTTCCCCACCCGGTCTCGAATCCTCCGCCGGTCGGTCTCTAATTTCTTTTCACCAGGACCGCGAACGCCGATGCGCCCCGCACCTCCCGCGCCTCCTGCCCCGCCGCCTCCGCTTTTGCCTCCCAACCGGGACATCGCCGTACCCTTCCCGGTCAGTCGCGGCAGCATATAATTTAATTGCGCCAACTCCACCTGTAGTTGCCCTTCACGGCTTCGCGCATGCCGCGCAAAAATATCCAGAATCAGCTGCGTGCGGTCGATTACTCGCCGCTCCGTCAACTCCTCAATGTTCCTCTGCTGTACTGGAGAAAGATTGCTGTCAAAAATTATCAACGGAGCCTGATGAGCAGTGGCCTCGGCGCGAATCTCATCCAATTTCCCGCGTCCCACCAGAGTTGCTGAATCCGGGGAATCACGTACCTGAAACACCGTACCGACAATTTCCGCTCCGGCGCTTTTCGCCAGTTCGACTAATTCCGCTAGAGACACTCGACCCTGCTCTCCCGCGGGCATTCCCGGAAATCGTGGCGCTCGCTTCCAGCCCAGGCCCACCAGCAGCGCGCGTTCTGCCTTCGAAACATTGTGTTGTGGTGTCTTCGTCAAAAAGGCCGACCTGTCAGCACTAAAGAACCAATTGCGGAGGGGTTCTGCCCACGTTCGCGATTATACCCCTTCGCATTTTTCACCGCGACTGCTGCCGCCCATCTGTTTACTGACCCATCCGAGAATCTCGCGCTGCACTCCCGCATCATCGCCCGGCCCCGCAAACCAGCGGATCGACTTGTCCTTGCGAAACCACGTCATCTGCCGTTTGGCATACTGTCGCGTGGCCAATTGAATTGCTGTACGTGCTTTCTCCATCGTAAGTTCCCCGCGCGACACCGCCAGCATTTCCCGATACCCAATGAAATCAAAAATCTTGGCGCTTTCTGCAACCCCCGCTTTCAGCAGTCCTCTGACCTCATCCAGCCATCCACTCTCCATCATTGCCTTCGTGCGCGCATCAATACGCTCTTGCAACATCTCGCGCGAAGGCATCAGTCCAACCTTCAACCCTCGCCATCCCTCCAATGGCTTCCGCCCCGCCCGATGTACCTCAGAAATAGGTTTCCGAGTTAGGACGCAAACTTCAATCGCGCGTATTAGCTTTTGCTTATCAGCCGGTGCAATCCTCGCCGCAGCCTCAGGATCCATCCGTTGGAGCACCCGATGAAGATACATCTCACCGTTTTTCATCGAACTCGCCTTCAACCGCACCCGCAATCCCTCCGAACGCAGCGGCAACTCCGCCAATCCCTCCAACAGCGCGCGCATATACAACCCGGTCCCCACCGCAAGAATCGGCAATCTGCCCCTCTTGTGCATATCCGCTAAAACCGCCAGCGCAAGATCACGATAACCTCCCGCGGTAGCGGCCTCCGATGCATCCAGCACATCAATCAAGTGATGAACAGTGCCTTGCCGCTCCTCCACCGTGGGCTTGGCCGTTCCAATATTCACACCGCGATAAAGCTGCGTCGAATCGCAAGCAATAATTTCTGCCTGCAACGCGCGCGCCAGCGCAACCGCCAGTGAGGATTTACCCGATGCCGTCGGTCCAACAACGACAATCAAAGGCAAACTCTTCAACTCAATTTTGTTCATGGAAAAAAAATGTGCCGCGCGCGAAACGACAGTACCAGCAGCACAAGAAGCGCGAGCACCAGGCTACCCACGATTTGTTGTCGCAAGGGTTTCATTGCATTTCACTGATACGCGGCTTCGAGGGGCAAATTGTACAGGAAGTAAAAGCGCAGTTCGATATACGGACCGCTGAACGCCGGAGGAAGAGGCTCAAACGGATTCGACGAGCGGATCGCCGACACTGCCGCGCGGTCCAGCGGTTCTTTCCCGGATGTTAGCAATCGCGTCGGTTCCCCCGTTGGCACACTGCCGTCGCGCATAATGCGGAATTGCAGCGCCACTCTTCCGCGGTCCCCCAACTGCGCCGACTCCGGCATCACCGCATACCAGTTACGCCGCACACTGGCCACCACTCGCTTCATGTAATCGCTGAAGTCCACGCCCTCCGTCGGCGTGAGAATCTCATACCCGTTTCCGTATGTCCCCGCGCCCTGGCCGCGACCGGCGCCTCCGCCCGGTGAAGGCGCAGAGCGCGGCATCGGACCAATTACCCCTCCTGAGCGTCCGCCGCTGTTCGGATCTCTCGTCGCCTCCTTCAATGAATCCTGAAGTGAGCGTCGCGCCGAATTTTGCGGTATTTGCAAATTTGGCTGCGGCAACGGCGTGTCCGGAGCTTCTAGTTTCAGTCCAGCTTTCGGTGTATCGATCTTGGGTGCCGGCGCGGTCGTTTGCGGTTCCGGCGCCACCGCATTTTTCTGTGGTATCGGTGCGCTTGGCAACTCCTTTAAAGGCTTTGGCGGAATCGGTGCGGGCGTTGGCGCAGGCGTTGGTTCAACAACCGGCGGCGCGACTTTTCTCAGCACTCGCGGATCCACATGTACTGCAGGCGGCCGCTGTATCGGTCGCGACGACGGCTTTGACGATTCGAATGCCCCCGGCGGCAACAGCAAAGTCAGTTGCTTCCGCGCGATATCCACTTCCTCGGCCGTCGGTTCATGCTTTGGAAATAATCTCGCCTGTAACAAAATTGCCGCAATCAGCGCCACATGCAGCACCACTGAAGAAATCCGCGTGATCAAATCTGCTCGAGCTTTTTCCGGCGACGGCGGCGACACCATCAAATGCGCTTCGCCAGTCGTGAAAATGTCCGGATCAACCAGGTCGGTATCTACCACCGGCAACGCCACGTCAGCCTGCGGAGGAGCCGAATTCTGCGGCACCGCAATCCGCTGATCCATTTCCGTCACTTGCAGCGGAATGGAAACGTCTTCCACCACCGAGTATGCCTCGCGGTGTATATCCCGCGGCACCACTACTCGCGCAGCGATTGATTGCAACGGCAGATTTGTCGGAATGCTGGAATGCCCGTTCAGCGTGACGATCGGCAGCATCGCTGGTACCAGCGTGCGTTCGTCCATGGTAGTTGGCCGCCGCCGCGCGCTCGCCGCTAACTCTTCTTTCGGGGGTAAGCGAGCGTCCCGGGGTACAAGTGTGCGTTCAATCATATTTGGGCTGGCTTGTCTGCTGTTCGTGTAGCCAGTTGGACGCGCTCCGCATGTTCATGGATGCTTGTCATTACTCGTCCCGCTAACTCCAGCGCCGCGCGTCCCGCCGCGCCATTCACCCGCGGTTCCTGCCGCGAACGTACCGACTCCACAAACGCGTCCAACTCCGCATGTAAAGGCTCGATCGCCGGTGCCGGCAATTTTTCAAAACCAAATTCCGGCTGCGGCCCGGCTTTGTTTACGCCAACGCGCAAAGCATCCCGCCGCGCATAATCCAGCGATATATATTCGTGCTGCTGGAAGAATCTCATTTTGCGCACCCGTTCCGTGGAAACGCGGCTCGCCGTCACATTTGCCACCGCTCCGCCCTCAAATTCCAGCCGCGCGTGCGCGATATCCACCTTGTCCGTCAAAACCGGTATTCCCACGGCTTTTACTTCCGTCACCGATTCCTTCACCAAAGCCAACAAAATATCCACATCATGAATCATCAAATCGTAAATCACATCCACGTCCAGGCTGCGGGCCGTAAACACTCCCAGCCGGTGCACTTCAAAAAATAACGGGCGGTTCACGATGGGTTCCACGGCAATCACCGCAGGATTAAATCGCTCCACATGCCCAACCTGCAAAATCCGCTGGTTTCTTTTCGCTGCTCTGAGTAACGCGTCGGCCTGCGAAAGATCGGTGGCCATCGGTTTTTCCACCAGTACATCGATACCCATGTCCATCAACCGGCAACCGACTTCGCTGTGCGCTTCCGTAGGAACGGCCACGCTGGCCGCTTTCACACGCCCCCGCAATTCCTCCAGGTCGTCAAATACGCCTGTATGAAATTCCTCGGCCACCGCTCGCGCTCTCGCCGCATCTCGATCGAAAATTCCCAGCAGTTCTGTATTCTGAAGCTCGCCATACACTCGCGCGTGGTTGCGTCCAAATTCACCGGCTCCTACCACGGCAACCGGCAATCGTTCCGGCGCTGCGCTCATCCTTGACTCATTCCCTCATTTTCGGCTTTTGGTTCCGCGGCGGGTGGAGAGAAAGCCTGAATCGCGATCCCTTTTTCATCTGCCAGCGCGATCAATTTCGCGCGGTCAAACAACAGCGTCCGCCCGGCATCCACTGCCAATGCCGTCACCCCCGCACTCCCCATTTGTTCGATGGACGGCAGCCCGATCACAGGTACGTCGAAGCGCATATCCTGTCCCGGCTTGCTCACCTTCACCACCACCAGTGGCTTTCCTCCGGCAATTCGCGCAGCTCGTGCAACCGCTTCATCCGTGCCTTCCATCGCCTCCACCGCAACGCAAGCGGAGCCCGAAATCACTACAGTCTGTCCAATATCCATGCTCGCTATATTTCTCGCCACGCTAAAACCATAAGCGATGTCCGTGGCCTCACGTTCATTCGGAGGGCGTCGAGTCAACACACCCGCGTCCGGCACTAGCGGCTTCAAGAATAAAGTCGAATCCACCAATTCAATCCCTTCATCTCCCAGCACTCGTGCAACCGCCCCAATCAAAGCATCCGTATTTTTTCGCGGCAACGAAAACAAAAGTTTTGCCAGCTTCCAGTCCGGCCGTATCGAGCTAAAAATTTTATTGTGCTTGACCTGCCCCGCCATCACCGCGCGCGTAACGCCTTCCTGGTGCATCAAATCAATCGCCTTGCTCAACTCCCCGAGGCTCACCCAATGAATCCGCGAGGAAAGGTTTCCCAACTCCTCAGAAGCTTCCTCTTTCAGCGCGATCACCGCCATGTCCAGCCCCTGGCTCCGCGCCCCCTCCAACACCAGAAAAGGAAATCGCCCATTCCCGGCAATCAATCCCCATTGCTCCGCCTTCGTGTCAGAACTCAATTTTTAGCCCCGCCCCCCGCGCACAAAACGCGGTGGGTCAATTTTTAATCACGTGGCAGCGTCCTGTAATACGGCGGGCGCCCTGCCTTCGGCTTTTTCGAGGATGGGGTCTTGGAACGTGGAATCATCGAAATCTCAACGTCGAAGCACTCCTCAGATTCTGTTCCGCAAGCTTGTAACGTGGAATCATCAAAATCCTGCATCGAAGTACTTCTCCAATTTTTCGCAGAAATTCACCGCTCCTACTTCACAATCCCACGTTCCGCCGCCACAATAAATCGCACCAATTCCTGCACGTCCTCAGAATCCCCCAACGTCGCCCGCATGTCCGCCAACGCCTGCGAAGTATTCATCTTCGATCTCAGCAACAACCGATAAGCCCTTCCCAACGCCTGCAATCGTTCCTTAGAAAACCCTTTCCGCTCCAACCCAATCGAATTTACCCCGTAACTCTTCGTGCTCCGCTCCGTCACTACCCGCGAAAACGGCGGCACATCCTGCGTAATCACCGTGGAAGCCCCCACATACGCATACCGCCCAATCCGGCAGAACTGGTGCACCGGTGAAAACGCCCCAATCGTCGCGAAGTCTCCCACCTCCACATGCCCCGCCAGCGTCGCTCCATTGGCGAAAATCGTTTCGTTGCCGACATGGCAATCATGCGCAATGTGCGAATACGCCATGAACAAACTCCCGTTCCCTATCGTCGTTTTCCCGCCGCCTCCGATCGTCCCGCGGCTCACCGTCACATATTCGCGAAAAGTGTTTCCCTCACCGATAATCAGTTCCGTTTGTTCACCATGAAATTTCAAATCCTGCGGATCGCCGCCAATCGAACAAAATGGATGGAACACATTGCGCCGGCCAATTGTAGAAGGCCCCTGAATCACCGCGTGGGCATCCACGGAACATCCTTCGCCCAGAGTCACATGCTCGCCAACAATCGCGTACGCTCCAATTGTGACTCGCGCCCCAATCTGCGCGCTCGCGGACACCACCGCCTGTGGATGAATTTCTCCCTTAGTTTTAGTTTGCATACTCACAAATTGTCAGCCCTTAGGTACCGCGCGTCATTACGTCCGTATCGTTAATTTTCCCCCCTCACTTCTACCTCAATAACGCGAAGGGTGTCCCACCCTCGGCCTTCTCGAGGGTCGGTCTTTTAACACGGAATCATTGCCAATGCCGGCGTCGAAGTTCTTCCATCAAGCGCGCGAGTTCCCAGGCGTACTCATCTGCTCAGCGGTTTTAGGCTTCTCCAGGTCATCCCGGTCCACCATCTTGCACATCAGAATCGCCTCAGCGGCCAATTCCCCGTTAACCGTCGCCCTTCCATCCAACTTGCAGAAATCCCCACGCCACGAAATGACCTTCACTTCCAACTTCAATTGCTCTCCCGGCACCACTGGACGCCGAAATCGCGCCCCATCAATAGCCACAAAATATAAAAGCTTGTTCTCGCGCTCGCGCTCCGAGACCTCCATCAACAGCAGCAACCCACCCGTCTGCGCCATCGCCTCAATGATCAGCACTCCAGGCATGATCGGCTTACCCGGAAAGTGCCCCTGAAAATGCGACTCATTGATGGTCACATTCTTGATTCCCACGATGCGCTTCACCCGTTCCATCTCTTCGATCGCGTCCACCATCAGAAACGGATAGCGGTGCGGCAAAATTCTTTGTATTTCCGTCGTATCCAAAATCATTCGCACCCCCGTCGCGAATACCTCAAGTCCTGCGGCGTCCGGGTTCACCCGGCAAACTTACAATTATATGCGACCAGGCACCCACACGGGACGCGTATCTTGTGCCCCAAATGCAATATCCCCTGATTTCCCGCCTGTCTCTCCCTGCGGCCGCTCGATCTTCGGTTGATTTTCGCTTCGCTTCGTTGCCCATTCGCCGCCGCGTTGTTAGCATGTTCGCACAATGCCCGCTCTCATTGTTGCGCAGAAAATCAAAAAATTCCTTCAACCAGCACTGCCGCAAATGATCGATACGCTTCGCCGATTCGTAATCGCCGAATCACCCAGCCTCGAAAAAGCGTGCGCGGACCGCTGTTGCGGAATCATCGCCGCCGAATGGCGTAAACACGGCTTGCAAGTCCATCGCATCTCGCAAAAAAATCGAGGTGACCATCTACGCGTCGTATCCCCATCAAATTCCTCGCGCGCCACAGGTCAACTCCTGGTCCTCGGCCATTACGACACCGTCTACGCCTCCGGAACCTTAACAAAAATGCCTTTCCGCCTCGCCGCTGGCAAAGCTTACGGCCCGGGCACCTTCGACATGAAAGCTGGAATCGTGCAAGCACTCTTCGCGCATCGCGCGCCCCACAAACTAAACCTTCTGCCCAATAAGCGCATGGTTTTTCTGTGGACCTCCGACGAAGAAATCGGCAGCGATTCCTCCCGCAAACTAATCGAAACTGAAGCTCGCCGCAGCGATGCCGTTTTCGTCCTCGAACCTTCATTCGGTCCGCGCGGGCTGATAAAAACCGCCCGCAAAGGCGTTGGCGAAGCCGAAATCATTATCAACGGCCGCGCCTCTCATGCCGGTTTGGCGCCCGAAGAAGGCATCAACGCCATCCACGAACTCTGCTCCCAACTGTCGCGCATTTTAAAATGGAACAAACCGCGTCGCGGCACTACCGTAAACGCCGACATCATCCAAGGTGGCACCAGAACAAATGTCATCGCCGATCGCGCTCGCGCCGTCCTCGACCTTCGCGCCACCAGCATTTCAGAAATGAGGCGCGTCGACCGCCAGCTCCTGTCCTTGAAACCACATCTCCGAGGCGCGCGACTCGAAGTCCACGGCGGTTTCAATCGCTCTCCGCTGGAACGCAAAATGAGCGTAGCCTTATTCCAACGTGCGCAATCACTCGCCGCGCAAATGAATTTATCCCTCGGGGAGTGTCTAGTAGGCGGAGGATCCGACGGAAATCTTACAGCCGCGTTGGGAATCCCCACCCTGGACGGCCTGGGCGCAGTGGGAGATGGCGCGCACTCCACCCATGAGCACATCCTGACCGCCGCCATGCCCATCCGCGCAGCGCTGCTGGCCGCGCTCCTGGCCACCAGTTAAACCCTGGGCACTCGTTATTTGCCACAGAAATAGCTCTTAGCGCGAGTAAGTTCTGCGCAAATAATCCGCGCTCGATCTCATGACGTCGTCATAATCGCTGTGCAGCACCTCGTGCAACGCGCTTTCCGTCGAACTCCCCGACCCAATCCGGTCCAGTATTCGCTCCACGTCTCCCATGCCATCAGCCTGCACAATATATTCAATATTCGCCAGCGCCCACGCATACGCATAAACTGCGGCATCGCTCGGAAATCCCATCCACGATCCTTCCAAACTCCCCAGAGAAATAGCATGCCCGTCGCCATAAATCTCCAGCAGCGCTGCGGCATTCTCCCCGCTGCGCTTGCCTTCCATCCACTGCGCAAGTCCTTCCTGTATCCACGTTGGCGCCCGCCCGTGCGTCTTCTGTTGGACAAAGCTGTGCGTCAGCTCGTGTTTCAAGACTCGCGACAACTCATCCGTCATGCTGCTCAGACCCTGCACCGGAATGCGCAATCTCCCATCGTTCAGCGCCCCCACCCATCCAGGCGCGCGCGTAATGTCCGCAAACGCCTGCTGCGTGTACAAAATCACGCCAATCGAATCAGGCGGCGCAAAATTCAGCTCCGAATTAATCCTCGTGTAATGGGTTTCCAGCGTTCGCAGCACCTCTCGCGCCAGTGCCGGTTGCGCGCTCCCGCTGTAACGCAAGGTGAAATGCGCGCTCTCATTTTCTTTGTAGTTTTCCTCTTCGCCCTTGTCGCGTTCCGCTTTTTCCAGCGCTGCTTGCACTTCCGCATCCGGCCTGAGCGCCAGCGCACGTTTCCATTGCGCCACCGCCTCCGGCAACTTGTTCATCCCGTAATAAGCCCAACCCGCCAGCTTGGCAACGTCCGCATTGTTCGGAGCACTCCGCTGCGCCCGCGCCAGGTACTCCAGCGATTCCTTGTATTCACTTCTGCGCAAGTGCAGATACGCAACATTCATCAGCAGTAGCGCTTCATCCGGCGCATACGTAAGAGCCGTTCGCTCATCAGCCAGCGCATGATCCATATCCCCGTGCGCAAGTTCAAAACTCGCTGCGGCATGATGCGCAACCGCCGCGTCCATTCCGGCTGCCGCGGAACCACTACGCGTTTCAGACTCCAACTTCGCAATATACTCTCGGTCGATCGAACCACCGTGTATCACCGCGTGCTCAATCTCTCCCCCGTTGCCGTGCGCCGCATCCATCACCGGCGGAGTGATCGCCATATTCGAAACGTAACTTCCTTTCTCGATGTGATCGACGATCGACTTCGGAAGACTCAATTCGCCCACACTTGTTTCGTAATGAATCTTGTCGCCTACCTCCAACACATTGCTGGCTGAAATTCGATGCCCATTCTTCAATACGATAGTGTCCGCCCACGCCCCCGTGCCTCCCAGCGCCAGCACAACGCTAAACACCCCGGCTCGATAGCTGCGTCCAATAGAGGGAAACCCCATGCTTCCCATTTTACCCTCGCCGCTACGCTTTGAATTTTTGCCCACTCGCCCTTGTTCCATTAGCAAACGCGATCTAGGAATCGCCGGCACCCCCGTACTCTTGTTCCACAAAGCCCAAAATGACTACACTTTCCCCATGAGGCTCGCAGCAGCCTTCTTCGTGTTGTGCGCCCTTACAACCGCCCAACCCTCGCGTTCAACATCGCGCACCGCCCATCAACTCTACGATGCCCTCAACTCCCTGCGCCTCGACCCCGCTTCCACTTATCAAATTAAACCCGAGCATCACATCGAGCTGCGTCGCGGCGATGCCAAAATCTCCTTCGATCAGGGCGAACTGATTTTTTTCGCCCCTCTGGATAACGAAATCACCGGCGCCGTTTTTGCCGGCCGCGGCCACATTCTCGCTCTCCCGCGCGACACCATCGAAAAACAGCAAATGGCGCGCTTCCTCGACACGCCTATCCTCGACCAGGATTTCGCCAGCGCCTACATACGCTTCACCGATACAACTGCCGCTGACTTCTTGCACCAACTCCGAGCCGCGGGACTCAACCCGGAATCCGACACCGCCGCCGCGTCCCATTGGGACCCAGTTTTGTCTCATATCAACCCCGCTCACTCTCTGCGTATTCTTTGTGGAACCCTGCTCTCCACGCCGCCGCCCTACTTCTACGCGAGTCTCGACGGCATCGCTACCGGCCCATTCGACGTGCTTCTGGATTCCATGCGCGCCGAACCCTTCCTGTTAGGGCAGGTGCGCACCACAGCCGGCTCAACTTTCTACGATGTTTGGGCATCCTACAAAATTCCCGACGTTGTCTCCATGGCCCCGGATTTTCGGGCCCTCCACTACGCTATCGACACTTCCATCCTCCTGGACCACTCGCTCGATGCCACCACCATCGTGAATCTCCGGGCCCTCGGCGCGGGACACCGTTTCTTGATTTTCGAGTTGTCCCGGGCATTGAACATTGAATCGGTCACCGCCGCGGATGGCCAGAAGCTCGAATATTTTCAAAACGAAGACATGACCCCGCAGGAACGCAGCGTGCGCGGCAACGATTTTTTGTTTGTCGTGCTTCCCCGCCCTGTCGTGCGCGCCACCGAATTTCCTATCCGCTTTCACTATCGCGGCAGCATCATCACCGATGCTGGCAATGACGTTTTCTTCGTGGGCGCTCGCGAAAGTTGGTATCCGCATTTCGGTGACTCCGCCGATTTCGCCGCCTACGACTTGACCATGCGCTGGCCAAGAAAATTGCGTCTCGTCGCCACCGGCACAAAACTCGACGAACATGAAGAAGCCGACTTTCGTGTGGGCCATTGGAAAACCGACAAACCCGTCTCCGTCGCCGGTTTTAATCTTGGCGAATACGCATCTTCATCCGTGACTTCCGCGAATTATTCCGTCGACGTCTACGCCAATCGCCAGGTGGAGGAACAATTGGCTAAACGCCTGGCCAGCGCAGTCACCCCTGAACTGCTTGGCGCAGGCCCTCGTCGCCCAGGTCTGGATATGAATCAGGATATTCAACCCCTACCTCCTAACCCCGCCATCGCCCTCAAACAACTCGGCAAAGACATCGACTCCTCTATTCGCTTCTACGAAACTTACAGCGGCCCTTTCCCTTTTCGTAACCTCAGCGTCTCGCAAATTCCTGGAACTTTCGGGCAAGGCTGGCCCGGCCTGCTCTACATTTCCACCTACTCTTTTCTCTCCGCTGATGTGCAGCGTCGCGCCGGCCTTTCCAGCAGCATTCAGGAACATTTCACCGATCTGGTGCCCTTCCACGAAGTCGCTCATCAATGGTGGGGAAATATTGTCGGTTGGTCGAGCTACCGCGATCAGTGGATTGACGAAGCGATCGCCAACTACCTCGCGCTGCTTTTCGCTGACATGCACAAGAATCCCGATCACACCTTACACGTGTGGCTCCAGCGCTACCGCCAGAGGCTCCTTGAAAAAGCTTCTAACGCGGATCAACCCGCCGACGAAATTGGAGCCCTGGCCCTGGGCACTCGCCTCGATTCGTCTAAGTCTCCGGGCGCTTACGATGATGTCATCTACGCCAAAGGGGCGTGGGTTATTCATATGCTCCGGGAAATGTTGCGGCAACCGGGAACAAATCCTGACGCACGCTTCAACGCTCTGCTCCATACGTTAGTCACAAAATATGCCTACCGCGCTCTTTCCACCCAGGACTTGCGCCATGAAATTGAAGCGGTGATGACTCCCGCGATGGACCTCGAAGGCGGTCATTCCATGGAGTGGTTTTTCGAGCAATGGATTCAGGGAACCGGCATTCCCCACTACCGCGCGGAATTCACGGTGCACAAAAGCGACAGCGCTCCCGGCTACTCCATACGAGGAAAACTCTTTCAAGAAAACGTGCCGAAATTTTTCATCGCTAGAGTCCCGCTATACGCGAGCAGCCCCGGCGCTCATCCAATTCTCCTGGGCACAGTAGTCGCCGCCGGCCCTGAAACTCAATTTCACTTCTCCTCCGCAGCATCTCCGCACAAACTACTCATCGACCCGCAAATGACTCTCCTCTGCACCACGCAGTAGTCTCGAATAACACCATGCCGCTCAGCCGTTGCTCGCTCCGCACGCCTGGGTTTCATGAAAAAGATTTTTGTGTCTAGTCAGTGGATTTACACGTGAGTCTTGCTGATGGGTGTCCACACGAGGTAGTTGACTGTGGGATTTTGCAAACGGTGACTCACAAAACTTCCAATGTCCTTCTTGACCGACGCCTGCGAACTACTTACTTGCCGGCTCTTTAAACCATTTATCCCTCAGCGGGGTCTTCGAATTAAGCTCCGCCTTCCCAGCTTCCGACAAAATATACGGGTACCCCAACGGATCCACGGGCTCGCCTCGCAAAAGCCCGCTCTGCATCAGCTCACTCGTGCGTACCGGCCGCCGCCCAAACCGTTTCTGATACTCGTCCGCCAGCGTGTCAATCTGTTTGATATCTTCCTCCGCCCGCAACAATTGCAAATGCCTCAACGCATTTTTCTTTACCAACGGATCCTTAGTCGTATTGTAGACGTCTTGCCATAGAAAATTGGAAGTTTCCACCGAATTACCTTCGGTGGCGATCTTCGCAGCCATCGTTTTCATCCAGATGAGCGCTTTTGGATTTTTGCTGCCCTCATAAAGCGACGCTGATGCCTTCGCATAATCCTTCATGTCAAAGTAATACACGAACCCCAAATCGTAATAAAGCCGCCATTGGTCCGGGTTTGCTTTGAGCCCGCGTTCAAGTAACTCCACCGCCAGATCCGGCCGCCCGGCTCCACGCGGCGGTGCATCACTTAAGAATGTGGACCCGAAATCATAAACGGGCATCAACTGCGGATCGAGCACGCTGGTAACATCCAACAGTGGCCAAAGCAGACGCAAATCAACTTGTTTCCCGGCTTGCTTATTCCCGAAATATTGCACCACCCGCGTCCAATAGATGTCCGCCGCCAATGGCGCATATTCCAAACTCAAACCCTTCACCAGTTTGCTGGAACGCAACATCACCTGGTCGTCTTCATTCGCCGCCGAGCTTTGTTGCGCATCAATGTATTTCTGCAGGTGCCCCACACCCGCCAAGCCCAAAAGCACGAATAGGAACAACGCTGTGTAGCTCTTTAAATTCATTTTAGGTTACGCTGCGAAAAGATCGCCATCGCCACCGCCAATACGATCGCGCAATAAAGCGCGGCATAAATCGTATTCTGAGCGATCAGCATCCCAGATATCACGCGCCCGTGCGCCGCCGCTCCCATAACATCGAAGTTCTCGAAATTCGGCAGCACGTATGAAATCCCCCGCAGCAATCCGCCCAACGCTGGATCAATCGTGCCCGCCTGCATATGACGCATCTCATGAACAAACAATCCCGCGATGTAAAGTCCCGCCGTAAACAGAATCGCCAGCAACGGTGTCGTGAAGCACGAAAACAGCATCGCCAGCGCTACCACCAGCGTCAGCTTCAGCAAAATGAAATACACCGCCACCAACACTGCTGTGTCTGCACGCTCAATCGAATGCTTCACATAAAACAAAGCCAGAAAAAGGCCAACAGACATCGCTGCCGTATTTACCGTTAACGTCAGCGCCAATCCCGCGAACTTTCCAAAAATAAATTCCCAGCGGCGCAACGGCTTCGCCAGCAACGCGTACAGAGTCCGCTTTTCGATTTCCTTCGACACCAATCCCACGCCAATAAAAACCGAAATCAGCAGTCCGATGATGGAAATCGCGCTCAACCCAAGTGTGACGATCACAATTTGTTCTATTCCCACGGATATCTGCCCTACCAGAATCGCCGTCGCTATCATCACCAGCGCGAAGAACACCAGGTTGTACAACACCCGGTCGCGCACCGCTTCGCGAAATGTGTTTAGCGCAACCGTCCCGACGCGTGTCACTTTGTTCTCACTTCCACTGCCGCGGCTTGCGCCCGGTCAGCCGCCACCAGGTGCATAAAATATTCTTCCAGCGATGGTTTTACCTGCGTCACCGACATTATCCTCGCACCGGCCGTATGCAACTGTTCCATTGCCACGTACAATCCGCTCTCTTCTATTTGCAGGCGATACCGGTCTCCGGTTCGTGTAGCCTGTGCCAGCAAGTCGCCCGCAGTCGCCCCGCTCGCCGGTAACTCGAACAGAATCTCCATTCCTTGCGTCTTCAATCCCACCAGTTCGCTCGGCGCCCCAACTCCTTGCAACTTTCCCCCGACAATCACGCCCACCCGGTCACATAACATTTCCGCATCAGTCAAAATGTGCGTGGAAAATAAAACCGTCTTCCCCTGTTTTTTTAATTCCAGAATAATGTCGCGTACTTCCCGCCGTCCCACCGGATCCAATCCGGACATCGGCTCATCCAGCACCACCACCGCCGGATCATGCAGAATCGCCTGCGCTAGCCCTACTCGCTGCAACATTCCCTTCGAATATTTGCGCAACTGAATGCGCCCGGCAGACTCCAGGCCAACCCTCTTTAGCATGCGCTGCACACGCTCACGTCTGTCTTCCGCTGAGAAATCGTGAAACCGCGCAAAGTAATCCAGCAGCTCCTCCGCGGTTAAGTAATCGTAGAAGTACGGTTGCTCCGGCAGGTAACCAATATCCCGATGCATCGCAATATCGCTGAGCGGCTTCCCAAGAATCCGCGCCGATCCCGCCGTGGGAAAAATCAACCGCATCAACAGCTTGATCGTCGTCGACTTGCCCGCGCCATTCGGCCCCAAAAAACCAAATACCTCGCCCGCTTGTACCTGCATCGTCAAGTTTTCCAGCGAGCGCCTCTTCTTCAGCTGAAGAAAGCCGTACGGGTAATCCTTGGTTAGATTTTCAATATCAATTGCCGGTTCAGCCATGCCTTCATTGTTGACATTCGCGCCAAAAGGGTCAATCGTCTGTCACTGGATTTGTGCACGGATAGAAAATACCGCATAGACACAGGCTGGAAATGATTGTGCGCAAAGCGATGTTTGTTACATAAAACGCGGATTATCGAGCTAGCCTCTTCTGAACTTCCGCCGCGCTATCGTCGCTACTTCTAACTCCCCGCCAAAAAGGCGTAGAATAGTTTCCATGGCCAAGCAAAATGTAGATAACCTGAACGTTACTTGCCCATGTTGTCATTCAAAATTGGTGGTCGACTCCGTTTTCGGTGCCGTACTCTCCCACGAAGCTCCCCCGAAAACCGGCCCAAACGTCGATCTCACCGATGCCGCCGGAATTCTCAACGAGCAACAACGCAATAGGGAAGATAAATTCCGCGACTCCTGGAACCTGGAACACAACAAAGAAGACATCCTCGCCAAGAAATTCGAGGAAGCCATGAAGAAAGCCAAGGACGCCCCAGTAGGAAAGCCACTCCGCGACATCGACCTGGATTAATTACCGGCCATCCTGACCGGATTAGTTACCAAAGGTCATCCACACTGAATTAATTACCAAAAGTTTATTACCGCCAGAATAGCTAGCGAACGGTCATTCCGACCGGAGCAGGCCGAAGCTTTTTCCCCTGGTTCGTCCGCGAACGAGTCGGCCTGCACAGCCGAGGAATCTCTCTTCGATCCCTCGCGAAAACCGAGTTCACCTACTCTCACCATGGCCACCCGTGTGTCGCACCCCTCGTACCCGAACATCACCACCTGCCTTTGCATTACACTGCCCATGCAATGATTCCGCGTCCTAAATTCCGCCTAAAACTCCGCTCACGCACCCTCATTCTCGGTCCGCGCACCCTCATAATGGGAATCTTGAATGTAACGCCCGACAGTTTTTCCGACGGCGGAAATTTCTTATCTCAGGAAAAGGCCGTGCACCACGCGTTGCAAATGGAGCGTGACGGCGCTGACCTGATCGACATTGGTGCCGAATCCACGCGCCCAGGTTCCCTCGGCATCAACGCCGAAGAAGAATGGAGCCGCCTCGCCCCAGTGTTGGCGGCATTACGCACGCGCTTGAAAACCCCCATCTCCATAGACACACGCAAAAGCGAAGTCGCCGCCAAGGGCATCGAAAGCGGCGCAGAAATTATTAATGACGTCAGCGGCCTCAAACATGATCCGCGCATCGCCGAAATTTCCGCCCGCGCACGCGTCCCTTTGATTCTCATGCACATGCGAGGAGAACCACAAACCATGCAGCAAAAGCCTTTCGCCCGTGACGCCCTGAAAGATGTATCCCAAGGCTTGCGGGCATCCCTCACCATCGCCCGCAAAGCTGGCGTCGCTAATTCCCAAATCATTCTCGATCCCGGCATCGGCTTCGGAAAAAGCTACGCCCAGAATTACGAACTGCTCGCCGAAATGCCACAGCTCGCAAAACTCGGCTTCCCACTCCTGGTCGGCACCTCCCGCAAAGGCTTCATCAGCAAAACCCTGGACCAAGACGCCCAGCTCACTCCATCGCCGCAACACGCAGGAATCGCAGCAGAATCAAAAATCTGGGGCACCGCTGCCACCGTCACCGCTAGCATCTTGCAAGGCGTCCACATTGTCCGCGTCCACGATGTAGCCGAAATGGTCAGCGTAGCCCGCATCGCCGATTGCATCCTCAATCCCACGCTGGCCCCCAAGAACTAAGCTGGCCTGTGATAGAGCCCGCAGGTATCCCATCCTCGATTTGCAGGGTGGGTCTTGGTGTGTCCCGATTTTTCTCCGATCATCGATTTCAGCAAAAAATTGACTAACATTTAGAATTCTAATTCCCTGCGGCATTAGGCTCATTACCCTCCCTCGCCACTCTTTCGGTATAATCCGCCGCAATCAATTTTTAGTTTGACATTAAAAAAAAAGGGTCCCGAATGCGCCTTCGCACCGTCTTATTCATTGTTTGCATTTACACCATCACCCTCCCATCTCCCACCCATGCCCAAATCCCCGAAAACGACCCGCTCCATCGCACTCAAACTTCGGCCCCGGCAGCCGCCTGTACCACGGACGCCTCCTCGTCCTGCGCCGAAGTAACCGCAAAAATTCTGCCCCTCATCCTCGGCCCCTCACCCATGCAAGAAAATCTTCGCCGCCTCACTGACGAAATCGGCGGCCGCGTCACCGGCTCTCCCGCGATGGAGCGCGCCATCCAATGGGCCACGTCCGCATTTCGAGCAGCGGGCGTCGACGTGCACACGGAAAAATATCAACTCCCGCTGACCTGGAGCGAAGGCGACACCCGCCTCGAATTACTTGGAGAAATTAAATTCCCTCTGCGAACCGTCAGTCTCGGTTGGTCCCCTGCCACGCCGCCCGGCGGCATCGAAGCAAACGTCGTAGACGTCGCTTACGGCACACCGCAAGACTTCACTGCTGCCGCCGCTCAGCTCAAAGGTGCCATCCTCCTCCTGCACACTGGCCTGGGCACCACCTGGGCCGATCTATTCAACGAATATTTTCGTCCCCCAGACATCATCGAACGCGCCATCAAAGCCGGCGCCATCGCAATCCTCTGGGAAGGCGCGCGCGAACGGCTCCTTCTCTATCGCCACGCCAACACCAGCGACGGCCAACTCGAAAAAATTCCTCAAGCCATCGTTGTCCGCGAGGACGCTCTCAGGCTTTCCCGCACCGTGGTCGCTTACCCTGGAAAAATTCGCGCACGTCTTTCCATGCCCAACAAAATCGGCCTGCCCATCGACCAGGAAAACGTCGTCGCCGAAATCCCCGGCTACGAAAAGCCGGATGAAAGCGTAATTCTCGGCGCGCATCTCGACTCCTGGGATTTGGGCACCGGCGCTCTAGACAATGGCTGCAACGCCGCTCTGGTCATCGAGGCGGCTCGCGCCCTGAAAGCCACCGGTTTGCGCCCGCGCCGCACCATCCGCTTCATTTTATTCAGCGGCGAAGAGCAAGGCCTGCTCGGTTCCTGGGCCTACGTAAGGACTCATCGCGCGGAACTCGATAAAATTCGTGCCGTTATTATTTTTGACTCGGGCATCGGCCGCGTCACTGGCTATTCGCTCGGTGGCCGCTCAGACCTCGCCGCCGGAGTGCGCGAAGTCCTCAAACCACTCGATTCCTGGGACGTAAATCGGCACACCACCGACGCGCAGACCGGCACCGACCACTTCGATTTCCTGATCGAAGGCCTTCCCACCCTCGTCGCCAACCAGGAAGAAGCCAACTACCTTCCCAATTACCACGCCGCCTCCGACACCCTCGACAAGGTTGATATTCGCGAGCTAAAACTGAACACCGCCATCGCCGCGCTCACCACCTGGGGACTCGCCGATCGGCCCGCTCCCCTCGGCAAGCGCCTGTCCCGCGGCGAAGTCGAAGCTCTCATGAAAGAATCCGGACTCGACCAGCAAATGAAGTCCATGGGTTTTTGGAATGATTGGCAAAAAGGCGTCCGCGGCCACCAGCCTTAGGTTCGTCACGGCAGAATCGTTTCCTCCGGCGTTGTTGGTTGGCGACCCGCGCCGTATCCGCCTTGGCGATTTTCCAAATGAAGAACGTCGCCACCGCTCATGTGTTCTTTGTTCCAACGCCACCCGGTATACTGAGAAGGTGACGCAGTTGCTCTCTTCCAAAAATCAACCCGCTACCATTCTGGCCCTGGATTACGGTCGCGCCAGAATCGGCCTGGCCATCGCCGACGCCGAAGCGCGCCTCGCCAAGCCGTTGGCCACTTTGGAACGCATCAATCGGAACGAAGATATGCGCCGCATCCGCGAACTCGCTCGTGAGCAAGGTGTAACGCAAATTATCGTAGGTCTTCCTTTGCGCCTCGACGGCTCCCACGGCGAAATGGCCGAAGAAGCTGCGCGTTTTGCCGAGCGCGTCCGCAAACAAGTCGGCGTCCCGGTCGAAATGGTCGACGAACGTCTCACCAGTTGGGAAGCCCAGCGTCTGCTCGAAGAGCAAGGCGGCAGAACCCTGAATCCCCAAGCGCGCATCATGTCAGGCAAAGATCTGCATACGCCAAAACGAAAGCCCAAAGCGGAAGGCAGAATGACCGTTGACGCTCTTGCCGCCGCCGTTATGTTGAAGGAATATTTGCAGCGGTAGCACTCTCGGTTGTGTAAAGCATCTAAATTACGAGCGCGAACCAGCGCTCCGTCACGGAGTTTGATCTGTGGGCAAGGTGTTACTTTTAATTGTGCTGATCGCTGCGGCCGCCGCCGCATGGCTCTGGTATTCCATTAATTACCCGTACCAGGGTTTCGGGACCGAGGGCGTTTTCGTCGAAGTGCCCCACGGTTCGTCCAGTCGCGGCGTCGCTCGCCTTCTCGAGCGAAAAGGTGTCGTGCGCAGCTCTGTCGCCTTTGAGTTTTATGCTCGCCGCCATCCCCGTCGTTCCCTCCAGGCCGGCGAATATTTCTTCGATCGCGCCGCCTCCGCTCACGACGTTTTTTGGAAGCTCGCCAATGGCCAGATATTCGAGCAACCTTTCACCGTACGCGAAGGCGAAACCATGTTCGATATCGCCCACGACCTCGAAACCGGAAACTTCATGCCCGCCGCCGATTTTCTGCGCGCCGCCAAAGATCCTGCCTTGATTCACGACATCGCCCCTCAAGCCGCAACCCTTGAAGGCTTCCTCTTCCCCGCCACCTATCTCCTATCCCGACATCCTTCCGCCACCGCCCTCACCGCCGACATGGTCAAGAAATTTAAAGAGGAATGGACCGCCGTCACCGCCGCCGCTTCCTCCGGGGACAAAATGACCACTTCCGGCGCGTTTACCGAAGCGACTCCCACAGATTCCTCAGCAGTAGCGAGTAACCCTCCTCCTAGCACCCGCCCAGTCGCCGCCGTCGTCACGCTAGCTTCCCTGGTCGAACGCGAAACCCCCAAGCCCGAAGAGCGCCCGCTGGTCGCCGGTGTGTTCGAAAATCGTTTGCATAAAAACATGCTCCTACAGTGCGATCCCACCGTGATCTATGCGCTCGAACAACAGGGTCGCTACAACGGCACAATCAGCACCGCGGACCTGCACATCGATTCACCCTACAATTCCTACACCCATACCGGATTGCCTCCCGGCCCCATCGGTAATCCCGGCGAAGCCTCTCTACGCGCCGCCTATCAGCCCGCGCACACCAATTATCTGTATTTCGTCGCCAACACCGAGGGTGGACACTTCTTCAGCGCCACGCTGGCGGAGCACAACAATAATGTGATTAAGTACCGTCGGCTGCTGGCCGCGGACCAGGCTTCGAATCGATGAACGAATCGTCCAACACAAAAAAATCGCTTATCCTGCAAGCCGCCCGCCAGATCGGCGTGCAGAAATGGACGCCCGCGGAAATCGATCAGTTGCGCCGTCGCTTGATCGCCGAACATGGCGAAGCAGGAAAGACCGGCAGCGAATACATCGCCGATGTTCTGGAAGCCGCTGGCCTGAAACTGGAACTCACTCTGCAGGAAGAAGCCGAAGACCAGTACGAAGAAGAATTTGAAGACCTGCTCCATTTCAAGACGCTGGAAGATGCCGAGGTCAGCGTCATGCGCCTGGATGAGCTAATGCGCAAATTTCGCTCCCAAGGCGAACACGCCGCGGTCGAGCGGGTGCTGAACGTCGCGCGTCTCGGGAAGCGTCGCGCCGAAATGATCTCGCGCAATCAAAAAGTCGAAGCTCCCAAGCGCGCCGAAAAAGAAGAAATCGCCAATTGGTTCCGCATCTGGCTCGAAAACCCCGACGCCTTCTTCGATTGGCTCGACCTGCGAAAACAGTCCCCGGAATTCCAATCTAAATTCCCCCAAGCAGGCCTCGAAGAATGAGCTCTCCCGGCAACGCCCTCGGCAGCGGCGCTCTCGATCTGCCCGCTTTTTCGCTGGACGTGGAAGTCTTAAATCTCGGCTCCGATGTAAAAGCAGTCGGGCTCGAACTGCTCGAAACAGAAAGCCGCGAGCCCGTTAGAGGCAGTAAAGCCGCGCAAATTTGGGCCGCTTCTTTCCCGGTTCTCGCGGGAGACGAATTTTATACCCTCGATTTTTTTAGCCATCTCGACCGTGTTCGCGATTTCTGCAGCACCCACGAAATTCCTTTTCGCGATGCCGCCGAGCGCTGCCTCGTAATTCCCAAACCCACCCAGGAGCAGCTTCTCGACATCTTCACCCGATTCGAATCGGAAACATTCGGCGTGCGTGTCGGCCCCGCGGCCCAGACACCCGATCCCGCTGTCGAAGGCGAACTCTCCAAACGCGGCCTCGACGCCTATCAATCCGCCTATACACGTTACACATTTTGCGCGGTCTGTGAACCCGAAGACGGCTGGATCACGCTGCTCAGCGAAAAATTGTGGCCCAGCGAAGTCATCCGCCGTGTGCGCCCCGCGCTTCAGCCTTTTGACGTGCACATCGCACGCCCCAACTGAATCTCGTGCCCGCAAAATCCCAGCCCACCCCAACCACGCGACGCAATCTGCTCCGCGTTTCATTGGCAACGCTCGCGCTCATCCTGGCAGGTTGCGGAGGCCAGGTGAGCGTCGTAAAAAACACTCCTCCCGCCGAGAAGCCCGTCGTCAAAGACGCCACTCGCGAAGAATTACTGGAAAAGTTCAACTCCATCGCAACCTCCATCAATAGCCTCAACGCCACCATCGAGTTGAAGCCCACCGCAGGTTCAAAATACAGCGGCATCATTGAGGAATATCACGAAGCAAAAGCCTTCCTCCTCGCCGAGCGTCCCGCCAACATTCGGGTAATTGGCCAGGCCCCCGTAATTGGCACCACGGTTTTCGATATGGCCAGTGACAGCCAGGATTTTCGCGTCTCCATCCCATCCAAAAATAAATTCCTCGTCGGCCCTGTAGCTCTCGAACGCGCCAGCAGCAAACCCATCGAAAATCTTCGCCCGCAACATTTGCTCGACGCCCTTTTGTGGCCCGGAATTCGTAAGCAGGAAACCGTCTTATTCGAAGAGTTCAACGATGAAACCGCCCGCTATTACGTGCTCACCGTTCTCCGAGGCGGCTATCAAACCGAAATCCTGCGCAAAATCTGGTTTGATCGCTCGGTCCTGGAAGTAGCGCGCCTCCAGAGTTTTGGTCCTCGCGGTATTTTGCTCTCCGACACGCGGTTCTCAAACTGGCAAACCGTCGACGCCGCTAAACCCGCCCCTGGCGGGGCCGCGTCCACATCAACTCCCACTCCACAATTCCCTCGCTCCATCCGTATCGAGCGTCCCCACGACGATTACCGCCTCGATCTGCAGATCGCTAAAATCACTCTGAACGATGACATCCCACTCGACCGCTTCAAACTGGAACAACCCGCTGGCTCCGATTTAATTCGCGTCGGCGAATCTTCCGAAGACAAGCAGCAGCCAAATCAAGGCGCCAAGCCCCGGGGAGCGAAACAATGATGGGCGAGCTCATAGCCCGCAACCTTCTCCACCGCCCCATGCGCACATTCATCGGCGTGATGGCTGTGGCCGTCGAAGTCGCCCTCGTGGTCCTCATCGTTGGCCTCACCTCCGGCCTGCTCAGCGAAACCGCCAAGCGCATTGAGGGTATTGGCGCCGACGTCATGGTTCAGCCGCCCGCCGCTTCCGTTTTTCTCGGTTTCAGCGGCGCCCCCATGCCCATCAAAATCGCCGCTGTGCTGAAAAAGCAAAAATATGTTCAATCTGTGGCCCCCGTCTTATTGCAATTTAATTCCTCCGGCGGCGTGGAGGTCGTTTACGGCATCGATCCAGAAAGCTTTCGCGCCGTCTCCGGCGGCTTCGTCTTCATTCAGGGCCATGATATGGAGGGCCCCGACGATCTACTGGTGGACGATTGGGCCGCCAAAGCAAAAAAAATCAAAGTAGGCCAAACCTATAATCTGCTCAATCATGACTGGCACGTGGCCGGCATCATCGAACATGGCAAAGGCGCTCGCCTCTTCGTGCCACTGTCCACTTTGCAAGACCTCGTCGGCGCCCACGACAAAGCCTCCATTTTTCTTCTGCGCTGCACTCGTCCGGAACACACCGAAGACGTCATCGAAGAGCTTCACCACGTCCTGCCTCCCTACACCATTCGCCCGCTCAAGGATTTTCTTTCCCTCATGACCGCCACCAATATCCCCGGCCTCCAGACTTTCATTAACGCCATGATTGGCCTGGCAGTTGCCATCGGCCTGCTGGTCATTTTCCTCACCATGTACACCACCGTCATCGAACGCACTCGCGACATCGGCGTTTTGAAATCTCTCGGTGCGGACCGCTCCTTCATCATTCGCGCCCTGCTGAGCGAGTCCACGGTCCTCTGCTTCATTGGCATCGCCGCGGGAGTTGGCCTCGCCTACCTGGTGCGGGCCGCCTTTATCGCCGGATTCCCCACCCTCTCCATTCTTATCACCCCGGCCTGGATCCTACGCGCCGCCGCCATCGCGCTAGCCGGCGCTGTACTCGGTGCCAGTTACCCCGCCTGGCTAGCTAGCCGCAAAGACCCCGTCGAAGCCCTCTCCTACGACTAGCAGTACCGAGATCCCAAATAGTCGCAGGGTGCGCCACCCTCGTTTTGTAGGGTTTACCCGCCGTGGCAGTGGCCTTTTTCCGGGTTGTTGATTGTGAGGTTTGAACCGCCGAAACTATCACGCACGCAACTAGGCAGCCGTCCCATTCGCAGTTACAATACAAACCTGCCACACACCTGTATCTCAAGAAACGCTATTGGAACCGATACTTAAAACAGAAAATCTGTGGAAGCTCTATCATGCGGGCAAAGTGGAAGTCCCCGCTTTGCGTGGCGTAAATTTTGAAGTACTACCCGGCGAGTCGGTTGCCGTAATGGGACCCTCCGGCTGCGGCAAGTCCTCCTTGCTCTACGTAATCGGCGGCATGGCTCAAGCTTCCAAAGGCACCGTCTTAGTCGACGGCAACGAACTCACTACCATGAGCGACGCCGAGCGCACCAGGCTCCGCCGCCACAAAATCGGCTTCGTCTTCCAGCGTTTCAATTTGCTTCCTACGCTCACCGCCAAAGGCAACATCGCCATCGCCCAATTCATTCACGGAAATGGCTTCGATCCCCACCGTTTCGACGTAGTCACCAAAATGTTGGGCCTTGCCGGGCGCCTCCAGCATCGCCCCTCGGAACTATCCGGCGGCGAACAACAACGCGTAGCCATCGCCCGCGCCTTGATCAATGAACCGAAAATTCTTCTCGCCGATGAGCCTACCGGCAATCTCGATTCCAAGAATTCCGAAATCGTGTTACAGATGCTTCGCCAGCTCAACAAAGAACTGGGCCAGACCATCGTCATGATTACCCACAACCCCGAAGCCGTGGTCTATTTCGATCGCGTGGTGCATATGCGTGACGGCGTCATCGTCGACGGCATTCCAGCGGACTAGCATGGCGAGCCTCAGAGAAATTCTCTCCCGCACATTTTTCTGGTCATACGAACGCGGCACTTGGCAATACGATATCGCCGTTGCAGTCATCCTGATTTTCGCCCTGCTCACGCCCCGCCACTGGTTCCGCGACCAGCCCGCCAGCGGCGTTCCCGCGGCCCCAGGCCAGGTCTTGCTCCTCTCCCAGGACGGCAATCGCGAGACCTATCGCGTAGACACCCGCGTTCTCGCCCCGCCAACTAAGCTCGCCTTACAAAACGACCTGCACAACGCCTTAAAAGAAGCCCTGCCCGATTTGCACAAAGGCAATTTTTCCATCCTCAAAATCGAGCCGGAACGCGACGAGCAAGGCACCGCCATCGCCTATCACGTCGAAATCCGCCGCTAAACTTATTCCTCGACGAATTTCTTTAGCCGCCCTAACGCCTCATCCCACTGTTTTGAAATAAGTTCCAAACAATTTCGCGCCTCCTTAAGCCGCCGCTGCTCCAATTGCCAGATTCTTTCTCGTCCCCGTCTCGTATTTCGCACCAAGCCGATCCGCCGCATTACTTCGAGATGTTTCCTGATCGCTTGACGCGTTACGTTGGTCCCGTCTGCAAGCCGCGTGATGGACATCGGCCCCTCATTGCACAGCCGTGAAATCAACTGCAGGCGCGTTTCATCGCCCAACGCCGCGAAGATCGGTGCCGACTCCCTGGGTCGTTCGAACCCTCTCGACCTAATGCTTGCCGACAAAGTATTCCTCGATCAGCTTCAAGACCATTCCCCATCCTTCCTCATTCGCCGTGAACGCCTTCACCCGCCGCGCCAGTGGGATCTGATCAAATCCCGACTCCGTGACCGTCAACAACACTCCATCTTTCATCTGCTCCATAACGAATTCAATCAGCGTGGTCGGCTCCGCCGAGTAATCTACGCCCTTCTCAATTGCATACGGATGCCATCGGAAAGAGAACAGCCGCTCGGGTTCCATCTTTTCTATCGAGATCTCTACCGGCAGGCCCTCGTATTTCTCCTGCGCCTTGGCCACATCCTTATTTACCTTCGTGGGCACGATCACCCCGCGCATCAGTGCGCCCGGCGTGACCTGTCCCTCGAACCTCATTCCGAACCACGTCCCAAACTCCGTAGAATCCGACAGCGCACTCCACACCCGCTTTAGCGGAGCATGCAGCAGAATTTTTTTGTCTCAATCCGACCTGTGCTCATATGCAACCTCCGGGTTGCATATTATCAGGCACCCGCTCTATTATGCAACCTGCCGGTTGCGCAAGAAACCGTTCCAAGTATTCGACGCCCCGAATAACGGCACCGGCGCGTAACCTCGTTGGCACTCGTGGCCGCAGCCGTTGAAACGGCCCAACCCCTGTGCGCGTCTCTTTGTTATGCTAGGATTCGCGAAACATTAAGGGTTAGCGTCCACCATATAGAGGCCTCGATTGACACGTTTTTCTCTGCTCTTCCTAGTTCTCAGTTTGATTTTTGCAGCTTACGTGACTCCAGCTTTTCCCCCCCAGGAAAAGCAATGGACCACTGACGGCGTGCTGGCCATGATGGATAAATCCGCTCGCGATTTTCATACCCTCACCGCCGACATCGAGCACATCAAATACACCGATGTAGTGAAAGACACTTCCACGGAAACCGGCAAGCTCCTGGTGCGCCGCGATGAAAAAATGCGCATCGAGTTTTTTCAACCCGACCGCCGCACCATCCTTCGCACTGGCGATTCCCTCTTCGTCTTCACCCCCAAAATCAATCGCGTCGAGGAATATGACCTGGGCAAGAATCGCGATTTGGTCGATCAATATGTCTTGCTGGGTTTTGGCACCAAGAGCGACAACGTGAGGAAGAGTTACGAAGTCAACGTGCTTGGCGAGATTGAGCTGGACAACACAAAAACCGTGGGGATCGAGCTCATCCCCAAATCCGACCAGATGCGCAAGCAGATCGCCAAAATCCAGATGTGGATTGACGAAGCTTCCTGGCTACCGATCCAGCAAAAGTTTTTTGAGTCTGGTTCTGCGGACTATCTGATTTTCCATTACACCAACGTGAAGAAGAATCTCAAGATCGGCGACAATCAATTCAAACAGGATTGGCCCAAAGGCGTCACCCGCGCCAAACCCCGCTCCTAGAGTCAACTTGTCCCGGCCGGAATCTTCGCGCCGCATCTGAATTGTCTTACGATTTTTTCCCGCCTGCGCGCTCCGCGCTCAGCAACTGTTCTTTACGCGAAAGCCCCCACCGGTAGCCCGCAAGTTGTCCATCTCCGCGAATCACCCGGTGGCAGGGCACCACAATCGAAACCGGATTCCTCGCACACGCACTCGCTACCGCCCGCACCGCCTTAGGCTGCCCCAATGCTTGCGCCACCTGCGTGTAAGTACGTGTCGTCCCCCGCGGGATTCGCTGTAGCTCCTGCCACACGCGCCGTTGAAACGCTGTCCCTTGCACATCCAATGGAAGCTCCAGGCTCGATGGCTTCCCCTCGAGCTGTCGCACAATCTCGGCCACCCACTGCTGGTAAGATTCTTTAGCTGGCGCAATCTCCGCGTGCGGATATTCTTCCCGCAGTTCCTCAATCAATTCTCGCTCCACTTCACCCAGATAAACGGCGGACACACCTTTTTCCGTCGCCGCCACCAGAACTTTTCCCATCGGGGATTTCGCAATCGTATATTCCAGCTTCATGCCCTTTCCTCCCTTTTGATAAGCCGCCGGTGTCATTCCCAGCTGCGCATCGCTACGTTCATAAACGCGGCTCGAGGAGCCATAACCCGTTTCATACAACGCGTCCGTAATATTTTTTCCGCCACGCAACAAACTCTTGAATCGGTTCAACCGCAACGCATCCGCCAGATCCCGCGGCGCTAGCCCGGTAACTTGTTGAAAAGAGCGTCGCAGAGCCGATGGCGTAACACCCAGCTTTCCAGCGAGCGTGGCAACACGCAAAATGTCTTCCTCTCCGCCTGCTAATTCTCGTGCAGCCCGTTCCACCAACTGCAGCGCTCCCGATTTCTCGTTGGGTTTGCAGCGCAAACACGGTCGAAATCCCTGCTGCTCCGCTTCTTCGCCACTGCCAAAGAACACCACGTTCCGCCGCAACGGCCGCCGCGCCGGGCACGACGGCCGGCAATAAATCCTGGTCGAAAGCACTCCCAAAATGAACGTGCCATCCGCTCGCGCATCACGCGCCAGCGTCGCACGCCAATACTGCTCCGCCGTGTTCGCCGTTATCTTCGAGCCCGCCCTTGTCGCCTGCGCCGCCGCATTATTCATATTGCACTCGTCAAAACTAACTCACCTCAAAAAACCAAGCTATCCGCTAACGCGCAGCAAAGTAAATGTGTTGATTTTTCGCTTGACGGCCTACCCATTCTACTTTACATTGAAAAGTACTTTCCTCGCCCGCCAACCTGAAAGGATCACCTTTGTGACCCCGCAGCAAATCAATCGCCTAAGCGTCAGGGTCATAATCGTACTGTCTCTTTTAGCTTTGCTGACCGTTCTTAGCGGCTACACTCACCCGCCCCACCCTCCAGAAACGGATGAGGGCACGGCAGCACACATCTTTCAGCTATCGATTGTGGCCGTGGCATTCTCAATCTTAGTTTTTCTCACCACCGCCGATTGGAAGCAACCCTTGCGAAGCGTACGTCCCTTGACCTTTCCTGCGGCGGCTTTAGCGTTGGCGTTTGGCGCCCTCTATTATCTTGAACACTTTCGATTCGCGGCTGCGCACTAACCGCCGCCGCCCCCAATTCAGCTCAACGATCCTCGCCTTGAACCGCACCAGTGCGCGGCGCGCTAATTACCAGGACCACCGCCGTCAGTATCACCGCTGCCGCAATCGCCGTCCGCGCCGTAATCGTCTCCCCAGCTAACATCCAGCCCAGAAAAAGCGCCACCACCGGATTAACAAACGCATACGTCGCCACTTTCGACGCCGTACTCTTTTTAAGAATATACAGGTAAGCCGTGAACCCGATCCCCGACCCAAACACAATCAGGTAAATCAGCGCCATCCACGACCGCCCCGAAATCGCCCCGAAATGCAGCGCGCGAACTTCCCCCGAAACTAAGGCCGCAATCCACAACGCCGCTCCACCCGCCAGGCTCTGCATCGCCACTACCAGGAGCGGCGAATCCGGCATCACCCGCTGTTTTGAGTACAACGACGCGCCCGCCCATATAAAAGCCCCCGCCAGCAGCACCCCCGTCCCCACCAAATCAATTCGCCTCGACCCTCCAAACTTCGCCGGACCAACCAGCAGCGCCAGCCCCACGAAGCCCAGTATCAGACCCGCAAACACGCGCGGCCCCGGTCGCGTACCTCGCGGCCTGAGCCAGTCCAAAATTACCAGCCACAGCGATAACGTCGCTACCAACAAAGCCGCAATCCCCGAAGGCACCCGCTGTTCCGCCCAGCTAAGTCCCCCGTTGGTGACGCACAGCAGCGAGACACCCGTCACCGCCGCAGTCCACCAATTCGCCGCCGTTGGTCTGATGCCGGTTTTGATTCGCAAAATCGGGTAAAGGATCAACCCGACCAGCGAATGCCGAATCGCAGCCATAGCCAGCGGGGGAAAACTCTCAATCGCAATCCGAATCCCGATATACGTCGATCCCCACAAGATATAAACAGCCGCGAAAGCCAGTGGCACCCAATGTGCCGTTTCCGCGCGTGAAGATTTTAGAGGTGTGAGAGGCCGTTCGATTTCAGTGGCGGTGGAAGCCATCGCGCAGGTCTACCTATCCAAATATCTCAGGCACAGGCCTTGATTCCAGAACCATATTGGTTGGCAGCTCCGTAATATTTCAACATCTCGCGATCAATTTCCTCTATCCGCGTTCGAACCCCAAATCGAGTACTATTACTAAGTGTTTCGGTTTAGGACAACTCCCGAAATTTCCACAGGTTGACTCGCAACCTTTCCAGTGGCATCTTAACGACCCGACTTAACCTGTGGATTTCCTCCACACTTGAGCTCGGTAGGCCAGGTACTTAGAAGCGTCTCTGAGATCCTGAGGGGGAGATGAGCGCTACCAATCTCGCAGTTTCAATTAAGGCACCGTCAAAGCAGCCCACTTCCGCCCAGATTGGCCCGGCACTCTGTTGCAGGCCGTTGCTTCGTCCTGAATTACCGAGGCGATTTATTCGCGTGCCTACTCACGCCGTGGGCGTCCACCCCGAGCATCGCGAATACCCCCGAGCTATCCTCCAACTGCCGCTAAAGCTTCAGAGTATCAACGGGGTCGTTGAAGACTTCCCTATCACCCTGGTAACCCGCGATATCAGTTCCACCGGTGTCTATTTTCTGTGCCCCAAGTTCCTTTCCGCGGACGCGCCTATCGAGCTGCAGATTGTCCTGGTAAGCCGCCCCTTGGGCCAAGGCAACGTGGTCATGACCAGCCACGCCCATGTGCGCCGCATTCATCCCGCAGCCGTGCCCGGCTGGTATGGCATCGCGGCGAATTTCGACGACGTCTCCTTCGACCGCGACGATTTCATTCCGTCCCGCTTCCTGGGCACCTACTAGGTTCCGGTCACAGGCTGACGACCACCTTTTACTTCTAACACGTAACTCTCGTGCCTTGGATCTGTTGCATATAAGCACCCTCGCCTCCGCAGGATCTTTAACGTGCCCGTCTTTGACTTTATTCCCCACCTCTGTGATGTTTGATTGCGCATGTCCCCAGTCAAGAAAAACAAAACGAAAAATGCAATCAAAGGCGTCCTCTTCGATTGGGACGGCACTCTGCTCGATTCTTTCCAAGCGGATTCTACGGCCTACCTGGCAATGTTCAGCGAAATGGGTGTCACTTGGGGTTTAGAACAACTCGCCCAGCATTACTCCCCCAACTGGTACGACGTCTACCGCGCTGCAGGCCTGCCGGAGCAATATTGGAGTACCGCCGACGCCTCCTGGCGAAAGCATTATTCGGGATTCCGCCCAAAGTTAATTCCCGGCGCTCGTAGAGTCCTTGCCGCCGTAGGTCGCCGCTATAAGCTAGGCTTGGTGACCAGCGGAGACCGTGACCGCGTCCTTCGCCAACTCCGCGAGTTTCGCCTCACCAAATCTTTTCACGCTCGCGTATGCAGCGGTGACACCGAAAACAAGAAGCCCCACCCGGGCCCGCTGAATTTCGCCCTGCAATGCATTGGCTTGGCACCCGCGCACTGCGTTTACGTAGGTGATTCCCCAGAAGACGTACAAATGGCCAAAAGCGCGCACGTGCGCGTCATTGGTGTCCTTGGCTCATTCCCCACAGAGAAACGCTTGCGCGCCTCAAACCCCGACCTGCTTCTCACTTCCATCACAGACCTACCCGCAGCTCTAAAGCATTTAGCGTCCTAGAGCAAAGTCTCTAGCCTTATTGTCTTCGTCCGGCTGACTATTCTGGAATGGCACTTGGCGGCGCAGCTGGCGCAGCACCGGATTAAGACCCAGGCGCTTTCCCGTCGCGCCGGCAGCGCTGGCGCGGCACCCGGTGAAGACCCAGGCGAAGTACCCAACATCTACGCCCAACGGTCATTTCGACCGAAGCAAGCCGACGCCTTTCCCCTCGTTCGTCCGCGAACGAGTCGGCTTGCGCAGTTGAGAAATCTCTCTTCGATCCCTCCCGCCAGCCGGCACCTTGCTTAAGGCGAAGGCGCGCTCTGAGTACTCTGACCTGCCCCAGCCGACTTAAAATCCGTCCACTTAATTACCAACCGCACCGCAATATCCCCCTCTTTGGTGTGCAACGAATCGTCAGATCGCAAATAATTAGGAAACCAGTATTTCCCATCCACATTTTCCCGATACGTCTCGAACAAAGAGAAAGGCAATTGCGCGATCCCCCGCGTGTCCCCCTGATCCGTCACCCACTTCCCGTAAGTTTTCACCACTTCCAGATATTGAGCATCCACCCACACCACGCCTTCAAAATAGGCCTTCGCGCGCTCCACCGTTTTCGGCTTCACCTGAAAAATGTAGCAATCCACTTCGTCAACCAGCTCCCGCCCAATAAATTTCAACTCGTATTTCGCCAGCTGCCCACTCGTCAGCGGATACGCCGGGATTTTATCGAGCGCGTCCAAATCTTCAGGAGCGAGATACACTCCCTGCAGTGTCGACTGAGGTTTTTCGATGGCCTTCATCGCCACTCGGCCATCCGCTAGCTTCTGGTATTCCGTCACCCGTAAAAATTCGCCGATAACGCCGCCATCAGGACCAAATTCCTGGATGCGCACACTCTTGCGAAATCCATAGTTGGGACGCGATTTCAGATATTCATCTTCCTTCTGTGAAAACCGCCTGACAATTTCCTCCACCGGCAGCGAAGGCGGCGCTGGCGGCTCAGGCTCCGTGCCGATCCGGGTGACATGATGCTCCGCAGGCGCCTCCATAGGCCCCTGAGAGCCGCCCTGCGCACGCGAGCCCGTTACGCTAACGACAAACACGCCAGCCATCCCCAACCAAGAGACCAAAAATCGCCGCAACAATTTCATACCCGCTTAGATGCCAACCATACGCCCGAACGCCGCTTCATCATCTCATTCATAACGCAACGCCACCATCGGGTCCACCCGCATCGCCCGCTGCGCCGGAATGAAGCATGCAGCCAGCGCGACCGCAATCAACAATAGGGCTACGCCGCCAAACGTCACCGGATCAGTGGCGCTGACACCCATAAGCTGGCTGCCCATGAAGCGCGTCAGCGCCAGCGAGACTCCCACACCGATCACCACACCGGCGAGCGTCAGTTTGAGCCCGTGAACAATCACCATCCGAAGCACTTTCTCACGATCGGCACCCAGTGCCATGCGAATACCAATCTCGCGGGTCTGCTGTGAAACCACGTACGACATCACCCCATAGACTCCTACAATCGCCAGCGCGAAGCCCAGCCCGCCAAAAATTCCTAGCAAAACGCTTTGCGATCTGGGTGCCCCAGTGTTCTCTTCCATCTGCCTCTCGATCGTCTTTATCGCCGTTACTGGCCGATCTTTATCGAGTTCCCATATGCGCTCTTCTATTGCAGCGGCGATCGCCAAGGGGTCCGGCTTGGTGCGGAATATCAGAAACACCCCAGCGGTGTGCCGTGTTTGCGCCAACGGCGCGTAAAGTTCGGGATTCGCTTCTCCTCCAGGATTGAGATCCCGGACATTCCCCACCACGCCAACGATTTCGCCCCGCGCTAGAAGGTTTGCGTCTCGTGCGACGAAAAGTCGTTTACCAACCACGTCTATCGAACCGAAGACCTTGCGAGCAAACGCCTCATTCACGATAAATACCGGCGAATTTCCCATTCGGTCCGCACTGTTAAAATCCCGGCCAGCCAGCCGCGGAATCCCAAATGTGCGAAAGAAATCCGGCTCAATCTGGTTCATACGAGTCATTCGTTGACTCGACGATGTATCCGCAGTCGGCTCCTTGGTATCGAATGTCGATTCCGACACCGCATCTCCCAGCGGGAACACTACTCCCGCCGAGGCCGCTTCCACCCCTGCAATTCCGCGCGAACTTTCCAGAACCTGTTCTACAAAATGAGTGGACTGCTCCACTTTCGCAAAACGAAACTTCGGAAAGTCAATCCGCATGGTAATCAAATGGTCCGGTCGAAACCCCGGATCTACCCGCAGTATCCGCGCAAAATTTTGTATTGCTAGCGTCGCTCCAATCAGCAAAACAATCGCCAGCGCCACCTCGGCTATCACCATCGTCTGCCGCAGGAAATTGTGACCTCTGCCACAGCCGGAAGCGGCACCGCCATCCTTAATCGCTACGCTCACGTCTGGCCGCGAACTTAACAACGCCGGAACAAAACCCGAAAGCAAAGCTGCCAATAATGACGCCCCCAAAGTGAACCACATTACTTCGCTATCGATCCGAATATCCTGGATCCGCGGAATGTCCGGCGGCAAAATCGCGCGGATTCCTCGCGCCGTCCAAAGTGCCATGAAAAATGCGCAGACCCCGCCCATTAATGCCACCAGAACACTCTCGACTGCCAACTGCCGCAACAACGCCCCGCGTGTTGCGCCAATCGCTGTGCGAATCGCGAACTCACGCCGGCGGGCCCACCCTCGCGACAAAAATAAGTTACTGACATTCGCGCACGCAATCAGCAATACAAAACCTACCGAGCAGAAAAGAACCAGCAACGGCTTCTGCGCGTCCCCCAACAAATATTTTCGCAACGGAGTGATGCGAAAGCTCCATCCCTTGTCCGTGTCCGAGTAAGTACTTGCCAGCCGCGCTGCAATGCTGTCGAGTTCTTTCTGCGCTTGCGCAACGTTCGTATGCGGCTTCAGGCGCGCCAGAACGTTGAAGTTATGACTCTGCCGAGCCGTGAGTTGCTCTCGCGTAGGACTAAAAGCCGTCCAGACCTTGGAATCTGTCGCGAAGTCGGTGCTCGACATGTCCGGCATCACTCCGATCACCGTGTACGTCTCGCCATCGAGCCGCATGGTTTTCCCGATCGCACTCGGATCGCCGCCGAATCTGTCCCGCCACAAAGCGTGGCTCAAAATCACAGCGTGGTTACCTGGTTGCATATCCGAAGAAACGAATGTCCGCCCAAGGAGTGGTTTAATGCCCAGGTCAGGAAAGAAATTTTCCGAAACGTCCGACCCCTCGATTTGCTCCGGCTTGCGGCCCCCCGAAATTTCCCTGGAAGACCATCGATAAGGGGAGAGATCGGAAAGTGAACTGCTACTGCCGCGAATATCCGCGATGTCCGGCAAGGATACGCCTAGATGCTCGAAATCAAACAGCGTGCTGCGCGCCCCAACATCGGCAAGCTGGGACGCATTGGGAAACGGCAGCGGCCTCAACAGCACCGCCTCAATCACGCTGAAAATCGCGCTGTTAGCCCCGATCCCCAGCGCCAGCGTCAGCACTACAATCAAGGTAAACCCCGGAGATCGCCGCAGCGAGCGCAGTCCGTACCACACATCTATCGCAAAATTCTCAACCAATCGCCACCGCCACACTCCCCGGCTGTCCTCTTGAATCAACGTCACGTTCCCGAATTCCCGCCGCGCCGCAGCCTCAGCTTCTTTTTTGGGCATGCCCGCCGCGATCAACTCCTCGGCCCTTTCGTATAGGTGTTCCTGAATCTCCACGGAAAGATCGCTATACATTCGGCGCCGCGAAAACAACTGTCTAAACCAGCTCATGACTTTATCGCCGCCAGCACCCGCGTAATGCCTTCAAACATTTGTTCGAATCTAGAAATCTCCCGCTGCAAGTGTTTGGCGCCAGCCGCCGTCAGCTTGTATATCCTTACGCGCCGGTTAGTAGCAGAAATACCCCATTCCGCCTTCACCAACTCCGCTTTGAGCAGCCGCTGCAGGGCCGGATAAAGTGATCCTTCTTCAATTTGTAGCAAATCATTCGACCCATGCTTAATGTGTTTCGCGAGCGCGTACCCATGCAACGGCTGTCTCCTCAACGTGCGCAGAATCATCATCTCCAAAGCCCCCGGAAACAGATCCCGCTGTTCAGGTTTTCGCATAAGCCTTCCCACAAATCCCTTCAGGTGATTTTAATCAAGGCCTAGACCAACATAGTATCACCAAAAAGTTAACCCGTCGAAGGGTGCCCCACCCTCGATTTGTAGGGTGCGGCCTGCTTTTTGCTCGTGGCCTCGGTTTTGCCGGGCGCCCGGGTTCCGCCTTTGGGCCGGCTTCTCTCTGCCCGTCTCTTTTCATGGCGGCACCCCACTTTTTCGCATCACCCTCCTCTCTGTTACAATTTTTCAGTTCGTGACCGAGCCAAAACAAGCCAGAAAGTATCTGGTCTCCGGCACCGTTCAGGGTGTTGGATACCGTTACTTCACTCAGCGCGCCGCAGCCAAAATAAGAGTTGGGGGCTACGTAAAAAACCTCAACGATGGCCGCGTTGAGGTGTTTGTAATGGGTTCTCCACAGCAACTTCGCGAGATGCGCACCCTGCTCGAACGCGGCCCGCGCTTTTCCAGTGTTACTGACGTCCGGGAAGAAATTGCGTTACCCGACCCACAGTACGACCAGGTATTTGTAATTGGCCGCGGCGATTGAGCGCATGAACGTGTAACGATCCGTCCGCAGCTGCCTTTCCCGTAGTAAAACCAGCGCGACCACAGGAGCCGTTCGAATGGACGATTTAAAAAAGCTGATCCGTGAAGTGTCCGACTATCCGAAACCAGGAATCTTGTTCTACGACTTGACCACCCTGCTGAAAGATAAGCGCGGTTTTCATAACCTGATCGATCGCTTGTGCGAACACTACAATGGTCACACCATCGACATCGTCGCCGGCATTGAAGCGCGCGGTTTTATTTTTGCTCCCGCATTAGCGTATCGCCTCAATGCCGGCTTTGTCCCCGTGCGCAAACCTAAAAAACTTCCCGCCAAATGTGCCAGCGTCTCCTACTCTTTGGAATACGGCACCGACACCCTGGAAATTCACGAAGACGCCATCAAGCCCGGCGATCGCGTCATTATTTGCGACGATTTGTTGGCGACTGGCGGTACCGCCGCAGCCACCTCCAAACTCATCCAGCAATTGGGCGGAAAAGTCGAAGGCTTGGCCTTCGCTGTGGAACTAACTTTCCTGAAAGGCCGCTCCAAACTCCCCGGCCTCGACGTCTTTTCCCTGATCCAGTACGACAAATAATTTCAGCGCGGCAGTGCGCGCGCTCCATTCCACTGCTCTCAGATATTGAAGAATTTTTCTCCTGCCGCTATTTTGTTTTCGCCGCTCGCTGGCGCAAAGCTTCAAACAAAACCACACCTGCCGCCACTGACACATTCAGCGATTTCACCGGTCCGCTAGTCGGCAGCGAAACCACAAAGTCGCAACGCTTGCGCGTCAACTCGTGCAAGCCTTTGCCCTCGCCGCCTAAAACAATTCCGACCGGCGAAGTGTAATCCACCTGCGTATATGTTTTGTCCGCCGCCTCATCCAGTCCGATCAGCCAGTAGCCCGCTTCCTTCAATTCTTCCATCGCGCGCGCTAGATTTGTAACCCGCGCAATCGGTAAATGCGCCAGCGCTCCAGCTGACGCCCGCGCCACCGTGTCCGTCAACCCCGCCGCGCGCCGCTCCGGTATCACTACGCCTTGCGCCCCCGCTGCCAATGCCGTTCTTATGATCGCTCCCAGATTGTGCGGATCTTCCACTCCATCGAGCAAAACAATCAGGCCCCCGTGCCCGCCAGCTTTCGCATGCGCGAGAATATCTTCAAGCGATCCCGCAGCTCGCGCCGCTGCCAGCGCTACTACTCCTTGATGATCTTTGGTGTTGGCCAGACGGTCGATTTGCCCGCGATCCTCAAATCGCACCGGGATCCCGCGCCCGCGCGCGAGTTGCACAATCTCTTCTGTACGCGTGTCCTGCCGTCCGCGCGCAATCACCACGCGATCAATCGCGCTCCCCGCTTGCAGCGCTTCGCGCACCGCGTTAATACCCGTCAACCGGTCAATCAATGGACTCATGCGAGCAAACAGTGTATAGAAAAACTCCAGCAAAATTCATGGCTCGTCATTTTTAATCAAGCACGGAACAAAATTCCACTATCCGCACACGCGCAGGTTTCACCGCTACGGCAAAAGGCAACGCCGCCGCTTCATCAATCAGCAATATCACGCGATCCAATTCTCCCCCGCCCGCCCTTCCAGCTAACGCCAGCCGTATCGGATGAAACAAATCCCGGCTCCGCAAATCCGAACCTTCTTTCATGACGTTAATTATTTCTTTGAGTCGTTCCGAATCCAGCGCGCCGCCATCCAGCAACAGCAAAGCCACCCGCCGTACTACTTCCCTGGCCCCATACCGCGCCAGCACCGCATGGCTTTCGACTCTCTCCAGCACTTCCCCCGCTTCATAGTAAAAGATCAACTCGAGAAGTTCGCAGAGTGCTGCACGATCACGGACATGTGATCCGAGCATGCCTGCCGCACGTTCACACCAGTACTGCAACTCCGGGGAAAACTCTTCGCCAACGACCCATCCGCGCTCGCGAAGTATTTCGGCTACATCGGCGCCAATAAAAAGATTGGGCGCGGTAACCGAATCCCGCGTTCGCCTTTCGGATCTCATGTGAGAGGAAGTCTACAGCAGAAAATGGTTAGCGCTGGAAACAGGAATAATCAACCTACTTCGTTCATTTTGGTTTCAGGGGAGCGAGGCCCTTGGCTGGCGTCGGAGAACGTGACGTCGATGACCGTCAGTTTTGCCTTTCGAGCAGCGCATAAGTCGCTAGACGAGGGCGAGTCGATTCTGACTTCACCAGAGCCGTGGCCCGGCGGAATATTTGTCACGTTCGTCGGGAATTTAAGAATTACTCTCCCTGGTTTTCCATTTCGTGTGTCTAAACATCCGAGTGTGAACTTAACAACGGTCTTCGACGACATATTGCGAGCTTTATGGCCATTTCCGAATTCTTCCAAATTGAGCGGCGAATTCTCAAAATTCATGAACCGTGATGGCGATGACGTTTCCACTTGTGCTGCTGACGTCAATGAAGCGAGAAAGAGAATTACTGAAACTACAAAACAATTTTGACATCTATGTTTTGGGGTCATGTACTAATTATCTTTCGGATTTTCTTCGTTCCTTCGTGTTGGCAACGGGTCCCCGTTCTTATCAGTGCCCAAAGCACCTCGGCCGCTCCGTCTGCGGCTTTAGGAGACAGTGAGTCTGGCTCGTTGCCTGGATCTTAGAAATGTTCTTCGGCAAAACAAAACTGGTTAGGTCGTTGTCAGGGTCGCAATCACATACGCGGCAATTGCCTCGCCCCGCCCGACCGCGTCAACGCCTTCATTGGTCTTGGCCTTCAAATGAATGCGGTCTGCCGTGACACTAAGAGCCATCGCCAGCGCCTCGCGCATTTTCGCAAAGTGCGGCCCCAATTTAGGTCTCTCAAGAATCACCACTGCATCCACATGCTCAATCGCAAATTTCTTTTCGCCCAGCAGCCGCGCCGCATGCTCCAAAAATTGCATGCTGTCAGCGCCTTTCCACTTCGGATCGGTATCCGGAAAATGCGTGCCGATATCACCCAGCCCCGCCGCGCCAAAAAGCGCGTCGCACAGCGCATGCGCCACAACATCTCCGTCCGAATGTCCAACTGGACCTTTGTCAAAAGGTACTTCGCGCCCGCCGATAATTAATTTGCGCCCTGCTTCCAACCGGTGCAGGTCGTACCCGATGCCGCAACGCACGCTCACTTTTTGTTGCGCTCGCGTTCCAGGTAAAACCGCGCCAGCTCCATGTCTGCGGGCCGCGTAATTTTAATATTTCGCTCTGACCCCAGTACCACGTGCACGTCGTGACCAAGCCGTTCTACCAATCCTGCTTCGTCCGAAGCATTCACTCCGTCGGCCTCCGCTCGATCAAACGCTTCCTTCAACAACTTCGCCGAAAACGCTTGCGGCGTTTGTGCCAGCACCACCCGCTCTCGCGGAATCGTCCCAATTATCAGCGCGACATCCTCCGGCAAACTGGCGCGCTTCACTTCCTTCACCGTATCCATCGCTGGAATCCCCAGAATCGCTGCCTTGCACTTCCGCGCTTCTTCAATCACCCTGGTGATCTGATCCACCGTAACAAACGGCCGCACCGCATCATGTACCAACACAATTTCAGTGTCCTCAGGCACTTCGCGCAACGCCTGCGCCACGGAATCCTGCCGCGAATCTCCGCCACGCACTACGCGCACAAATTGCGTGAATTTTTCGGCTCGAATGGTACTTTGCAGCGACTCCAGTACATCCGCGCGGGTGGCCACAATAATGTCGGTGACCAGCGGGCACGCCGCAATCCGCCTAAGGCTGTGAATGACAATCAATGTTCCATCGAGTTCCAAAAATTGCTTGGGAGTCTCCGCGCCCATGCGCGTACCCAGTCCCGACGCCGGAAGAATGGCAGTGATTCGTCCCATTTTTATCGTTTGAAAGTCGTGTCCCGTCGTCCGATTAGCATTGATTCGATCGACGTTGACTCGATGAACGGTTGATTATATACCGAGTGGAAAATTCGCGGTTCGGCGGGTTTCCCTGCGGACTGCGCGCTATTCGCCTTCCGTTTGCGCGGGCGTCCCGGATGACCCGAAAGTATTCTGATCGCCGCCATGGGCGTCGGCCGCACGATTGCTTTCCTCTTCTTGCCGCGCGCTCGAGCCGGCCGTATATGATGCTGTTGAATTGCCTGCAACCCCTCGTCCCGCCGCCGCAGCCCGTGCATACGGACCGACCGGCTCGACGCGCTCATCCACGCGCCCAAAAATCATCTTGCCTGCGGTGGTCTGGTGCACCGAAGTCACGATCATATCCACGCTTTTGTTGATCATTCGCCGCGCGCCGTCGACGACCACCATGGTGCCGTCGCTCAAATACGCCACGCCTTGCATGGCTTCCTTGCCCTCGCGTTGAATCAGCACATGCATCGTTTCGCCCGGCAGCACTGCAGGCTTCAGCGCATTGGCCAATTCATTCACGTTAAGCACGGAGAACCCCTGCACCGTGGCAACTTTGTTCAAATTAAAATCATTCGTGACGATTTTCGCGCCGGTGCGCCGCGCCAGTTCAATCAACTTATGGTCCACATCGGCGGTATTCGGAAAATCGTCATCGACCACCCGCACTTCCACCTGTGGCATTTTCTGAATGCGCTGCAACACTTCCAGCCCGCGCCGCCCGCGTTGTCGCTTTAATGGGTCGGACGAATCGGCCACCAGCTGCAATTCATGCAGCACAAATTGCGGTACCGCCAGCACCCCGTCCAGAAATTGCGCTTCGCAAATCTCCGCAATGCGGCCGTCAATAAGTACGCTGGTATCCAGCAATTTCATCAGCTCATTGGTAGCACTGTCGCTGCTCGCCTTCGCTTTGCGCCGTGGGATTCGCCAGTGTTCCCCGCAACGAAAGCCGGTGGTCATCCCCAGATAGCTGAAGGCCAGTAAGGAAATAAAATCCAGAAACGACTTAGTGGAAGCGGGTTGCGACGTGTAAGAGATGATCAACGTCATCAATAACGCGGCAGCCATTCCCGCCAGGGCTCCGAAGGCTCCGCCAATTAACCCGCCCATGCTTGCGTGCGCCAAACGAAACTCGGCAAACACGATAACCAGCGCAAGCAGCACACCGACTCCAGCCGCGCTCCCCCGCAAACCAAATGGCGCAAAAGCGTAACAAAGCACTCCGATTAGCAGGGTAAACAAGCTCCGCACAATCCAAAATTCCCAATGCATTGATAGTTTCGTTTTGGTCGGGTCTTGTAAATCAGTAGTCACAGCGGAGTCCGATTGCGAGATGCCGCGGCGCTCTGCGACGCGCATTGGCGGCGTGGTTGATGAAAGTGACGGACGCGGTCTGTTACCTGGAATTTTTTGGTTCATGCGAAATAATTGTGAAGAAACATTACAGCGATTTTATTACGCCGTAAGCCCTCTTTCGCTGCGAGCTCACAGACCCACTCTGCCGTTGCCTCCGACGGCACGCCCGTAATGCCTTATATACCCTGTCACAACCGACCGGTCAAGTCGGATGTCATACATTCGATAGGAAAGAGCCAATCCCGCTCAAGAATTACCGACGAGCAATAACCATAAATAAATGAAACAAATACAATCACTTCACATAGAACCGCGGAACTCTCTGGCTTACCGCGCACAACAGATCCGAAGTAACCGTGCCCAGGCTGCGCGCCACCAGGTTCGCGGGATGACTGAACTGCCCATCCGTGCCGTAAATCGTTGCAGTGTCGCCAATCTCCACACCCGGCACCGCCGTAACATCGATCATCGTAACGTCCATGGAGACAATCCCGACAATGGGTGCGAGCACACCACGAATCAGCACTTTACCCCGGTTGCTCAGGCTGCGATGAATGCCGTCTCCATATCCCGCTGCAAGCACCGCGATGCGCGAAGCCTGCTGTGGCACGAAACTTGACCCATAACCAACACCCGCGCCCGCCGGCACATCACGCAAACTGATAATCCGCGTGCGCAAACTCATCACCGGCTGGAGCGCCAGCCGCTTTTCGAATTCCGCGCGCTTCTCCACGGGATCGTATCCGGGATGGTATCCGTACAGAATTACGCCGGGTCGCACTATGTCCCCCCACGTTTCCGGTCGCGACACGATCGCTCCGCTATTGGCCAGATGAACAATGCCCGGATCGATTCCCAGCGCGCGCAACCGCTCCAGCGCCGCAAAAAACCGTTCCTCCTGCTCCCGTGTCTGCCGCCCCGCCACCGTATCGGAAAACGCCTCCGACGAAGCAAAGTGCGTCATCACCCCGCTCAACTGCAGGTGAGGAGATTTGGCCAATTGCCGCGCAAAACAATCCACCGTCGCCGGCGCTATGCCCAGGCGATTCATGCCCGAATCGATTTTCAGATGAAACGAAACTTTTTTCTTGCCACGCCGTGCCGCCGCAGTCTCCAGTTGTGCCAATTGTTCGCAGCGGTGAATCACCGCCGTCAAATTGTGTTCCAGCAATCGCTTTTCTTCGCCCGGCACAAAGCTCGTCAGAATCAAAATTGGTTTGCGTACGCCAGCCTTGCGGAGCGCGATGCCCTCTTCCGTGCAGGTCACCCCAAACCAGTCCGACCCGGCCTTCTCCAGGGCTTTGGTTACCTCTGGCCCGCCATGGCCGTACGCATTCCCTTTCACGATGCACAGCACTTGCCGCGGCGTACGCCGCTTTTCATTTCGCGGATTCACGTAAGAGCGTATCGATTCAAAATTGTGAATCAGCGCCGGGAGCGAAACATCCGCCCAAACCGGCCGCATATTGAGTGTCCCGGGATTTTTCAGTGCGCGCGCCATGTTTATTCCAAGGAAAAATAAGTTTACGTCATCCACGCGGCAAGGGTGGTTTTACGCCTGAAAACTGCCGCGTGAATGACAACAGAGGGCAACTGCACCTACGTACAGGGCACGTCGCGTGCCGGTTGATCGAGAAAAAGCGAGCCGGCCGGAAATCCGCTAATGTGAAGCGCGCAAGGGACTTATGGCTTAGGCCCGAAAATGGCTAAGGCAGCGCCCGAATGCTACCGGATCGTCAGCGTGGCTCGCAGGCCGCGCCGTGTCTACGCGTACATAACAATTCGACATTGCAGCAGCACATAACGCTGCGTTACAAACCTCTACATATCGTCAGTGGCGAACTGCGAAAACGCATCCGGTGCGGCTTCTTCAAAGCGCGTCAACCGGCTACGGAAAACAAATTTTACGCTTTCCGTTGGTCCATTGCGCTGCTTGGCAATTTTGAGCTCCGTCTCTTCCCGCTCTTCCGGCGTAGCTCCCTGTTTAAAAAAGTGTGGCCGGTAGATGAACATGACCACATCCGCATCCTGCTCGATGGCGCCTGATTCGCGCAAGTCCGAAAGCTGCGGCCCGCGATCATCGCGTTCCGGCGCACGCGTCAACTGACTGAGCACCAACACCGGAATCTGCAACTCCTTAGCCAGCCCCTTCAGCGCGCGGGAGATGCTGGCCACTTCTTCATTGCGATTCGAGAATCGTCCTCGCGCGGTAATAAGCTGTAGGTAATCCACGATCAACAGCGAAAGTCCCTTGTCCCTTTTCAGCCGCCGCGCCTTCGCCCCAATTTCCAGCACGCTGATAGACCCTGCATCGTCAATCCACAGGGGCGCCGCGGAAATTACTCCCAACGCTTCGGTCATCCGTCGCCAATCTTCCTTGCTCAAGTGCCCGGTACGGAACTTGTGCGCGTCAATCTGCGCCACCGAAGCCACCAGCCGTTGCAGGAGTGACTCCTTCGACATTTCCAGGCTGAAAATCGCCGCAGGATGCCCCGCGCGAATGGAAATATTTTCTGCCAGGTTCAGCGCCAGCGCCGTCTTCCCTTGCGATGGCCGCGCCGCGAGTATCAGCAATTCCGAAGGCTGCAGCCCGGAAGTTAGCTTATCCAACTCCCCATACCCCGTTGCCACTCCCGTGATGCTTTTGCCTTCGCGAAAAATTCTTTCCAGCCGCTCGAAATTGTCCCGAACAATGTCCTTCACCGGAATTAGCCCGGCCCGCACTCGGTCTTCCGCCAGCGCGAAAATCGAAGACTCCGCGTTATCCAGAATGGTGTCAGCGCCATCCTCGCCTTCAAACGCCCGCTGCTGAATATTGTGAGTCGCGTGAATCAAGTTGCGCAGCATCGCCTTTTCTTTCACGATGCGCGCGTAATGTTCCACGTTCGAAACCCGCGGCATGCCATCTGCCAGTGCGGCCAGATATGGCGCACCGCCGGAAGCTTCCAGATCGCCACGGCGATGCAGTTCTTCTGTCAGCGTGACCAGGTCAATGGCTTGCTGGCTTTCGCCCAACGCAATCATCTGCGTGAATACCCGGCGATGTTGCTCCATGAAAAAATCTTCGGGGCGTAAATGCTCGACAGCGGGATTAAGTGCGTTGTTATCCAACAAAATGGCGCCAAGAACGGAACGTTCGGCATCTAGATTATTGGGCAGCGGTTTTTCTAGGGTGCTATCAACAGCCATAACCCGGGCACACCTCGTTTTTCGCTTTATATTCGCCTAGGCGAATTTGTAGCATGTTCCCCGCCCCAGGGCAAGGAAAAGAAATTTTCGAGCTGGTGAACGCTTACGACTCGATTGGATTTGCACCGAACCGAATTAATTTATGCAGCGCATTGTGTGCTGAACTGAAACCATCGTCAACACGCAATCTGATTTCAACCTGTGCATCGCCGCGAAAAGTTTGTGCAAAACTTTTTTTCGCCGAAGAATTTTGTTGCACAAAACTTTTTTTTACTCACACAAAAAAAGAGGCGCATGTAAATGCGCCTCTTCAATCCCGCAAACTACAAATAAATTACGCTTGCTGCCCTTCCTTCTGCACGTGTACTTTCACTTCGGCGGTAATATCCCGGAAAACTTTCACCGTCGCGCGGAAATCTCCCAGCGCCTTGATCGGCTCAGCAGTCTGAATCTGCCGCTTGTCGATCTTGAAGCCCTTGGTCTCCAGCGCATCGGCAATATCACCTGTGGTTACCGAGCCGAATAGCTGGTCATTCTCGCCAGTCTTGCGCGTAAAGTTTAACTCCACGCCATTCAACTCGGCGGCCTGCTTGCGCGCCGCTTCCATTTCCGTAGCCGTTTTTTTTGCCAGTGAACCGCGGATCTTTTCAATGGCCTTCAAATTCCCGGCGCTGGCCTCCACCGCGAGCTTGCGCGGCAACAAAAAATTTCGTGCATAGCCGGGCTTTACGGTCACAACGTCACCACGATGCCCCAGCTTCTCGATATCTTCCTGAAGAATAATTTGCATATGCTCTTCCTCTTAGCTCCCGTTCCTCGTCCTGACGTGACCGCGACTATCAACTCTTATGCGTTGGAAACTTCTGTCGGCGCCGCGGCTGGCGGTGCAGGTGCCGCAGCTGCTGGTGCCGCATGGGTGCCTGGCGAACTTCCGGCTGGCGCTCCCGCCGCTGCCGCTACCACGGCGCGAGGCTGCTGCGTTCCCGCTGCGCTGCCCGCGAACGGCAGCAACGCGATATTTCTCGCGCGCTTGATCGCCACGCCCAGCCACCGCTGGTGCCGCGAGCACACCCCGGTCATGCGCCGAGGCAGAATCTTGCCCCGTTCCTGCACAAACTGCGAAAGAATGTCCGCGCGCTTGTAGTCGATGAAGTCCATCTTCTCTACGCAAAACTTACAGACTTTCTTCTTGCGAAAATATTGGCGCTTCCCGCGGCGTGGTCCACCTGGACCACCAGGCCCGCCCGGTCCGCCGCCTTCACGCCGCGGCCCGCCATGACTGCCACCGCTGTGGCTTCCGCCACTGTGCCCGCCGCCGCTATGGCCACCACCGTGCCCGCCCCCGCCATCCCGCCGCGGAGGTGCGCTCGGCGCTGTTGCCTGCTTCTGTTCCTCTGCCATACCTGCCACCCTTTCACTTGAACCGCAAAAACAATCTCAACTAAATTTTTCCAACCTGAACTCAATCTCTAAAAAACGCGCAGCCCGATCAATTCAAACCTAGCTCGCGGGCGCGTTATGCTCCGGAGCAGCAGCCGGCGCCTGTGGCGCTGCCGCCGCAGGAGGGGCCGTGGCACGTCGCGGACGCCGCGCAGTGCGCTTGTCCCGCTTGTCCACCAGCTTCTTCTGCCGTTTCAAATCTTCATCCAGCCGCACGGTTTGATACTTGATGACCGTATCCTGCACACGCAAACGCCGCTCCAACTCCGCGATCAAATCCGGATGCGAGGTGCGAATCTGCTGGTAGTAGTACATTCCTTCGCGATGCTTGGCCACTTTGTACGCCAGCTTGCGCGTTCCCCAGGTCTCCGCCTTCTCCACCTTCCCGCCCTTTTCCGTGCAGGTGTGCTCGATAACCGTAAGCACTTTCTTCACGTCTTCTTCCGCCGTCGCAGGCCGCGCAATAAAAATCAAATCGTATAGCCGCTCTTCCATCTTGCCCTCGTTTCTCTTCTCTCCGGGCAGCCGCCCGGCAAACTCATTTACTCTGATGCTTCATCCGCCGGCGGTTCCTTTCGCCGGTTGTACTTGTTCATGGCCGCATCGATTCCCTTCGCCACCATCACTTCCACCGCGTCGGCCGCTTCCGCGATCATCTCCGACGCGACTTCCAACTCGCCCTTGCGCATCG
>Ga0073928_10000501_pt1 | contig 91927 bp, 87 predicted proteins | sample PaiPotPPA55metaG_FD_76969 | JGI IMG/M metagenome (GOLD analysis project Ga0073928, IMG submission 76969) | Iron sulfur acid spring bacterial and archeal communities from Banff, Canada, to study Microbial Dark Matter (Phase II) - Paint Pots PPA... ...
CCAGGGTCTGCGACGCCTGGAACTCGCCATCCGCATTGATGATCTTGGCGCGCTTTTCGCGCTCCGCCTCGGCTTGCTTCGCCATGGCGCGCTGCATCGTGCTGGGCAGCTCGACGTCTTTGATCTCGACCACCGCGACCTTGATCCCCCACGGCTCGGTCTGCTCGTCGATGATCTTCTGCAGGTTCTGGTTGATCTTCTCGCGGTTGGCGAGGAGCTCATCGAGGGTCGCTTGTCCGAGCGCGGCGCGAAGAGTTGTCTGGGCGATCTGCGAAGTGGCGTTGATGTAGTTGAGGACCTGGGTCACCGCTTTGCGGGCGTCGATGACCTGGAAGTAGATGACCGCATTGACCTTGGCGGTGACGTTGTCGTTCGTGATGACTTCCTGCGGCGGCACCTCGAGCGTGATGACCCGGAGGTCGATCTTGACCAGCCGATCAACACCGAAGGGAATGATGAAGAAGAGACCGGGGCCTCTCAATGCGATCAAACGGCCGAGGCGAAAGACGACTCCACGCTCGTACTCAGCTGCGATGCGCAAGCTCGAGAACGCGACGATGATGGCGAGCACGAGGATCACCGCGATGGCGGTAAGAATTCCGATGTCCACTAGCTCTTCTCCTTGATCGCGACGTTCCCGCCGTGCTCGCTTGGCGCCACCTTCAACTGAAGCCCGTCACGGCCGATCACCCGCACCGGCGCGCCCGCATGGATCGGTTCAGGCGCGGCGGTGGCCTTCCATAGCGCGCCCGAGACAAAGACTAGACCTTCGGGAGCAAGCTCCTCGCGGGCTTCGCCGAGGGCGCCGACCATGTTCTCGGCTCCGACGAATGGAGGTGCGCGCCTTGCCTGCCACACCTTGCGTATGAAGAAAAGGAAGAACGCCAGCGTTACAACGCCGGAGCCGACCGCCACGATGGGGTTCACGCCGAGGCCGATCGGTCCGGTGTTGACCAGAAAAGCCATGCCCAGCACGAGAGCGAAAACACCGCCCGTGCTCAAGATGCCGTGCGTGTTCGCTTTCAGGTCCGCAATGAACAGGATGAGCGCGAGCAGCATCAACAAGGCGGCCGCGATGTTCACCGGCAGGTTCGCGAGCGAGACGATCGCCAGGATCGCCGCGAGGCCGCCGACCACTCCCGGAAGGATCGCACCGGGATTTGAAAGCTCGGTGATGATCCCGTAGCCCGCGACGATGATCAGCAGCGCGGCGATGGTCGGATCGATCAAAGCGTTGAGGAAGACCTGCCAGAAAGGCATCGGCATGTCGTCGATGCGCCCTCCCGCGGTGTGGAGAACCAGAGTTCCGCCGGGCCTTGTGATCGTGCGGCCGTCGATCGCGTTCAACAGGGCGTCGGGGTCCGCGACTTCGAGGTCGGCGACATGCAGCCGGACCGCGTCTTCCGCGTTGATGTTGACGCTGTTGCGGACGGCCTGCTCGGCCCAGTCTGCGTTGCGCCCGTGGAAGGTCGCGAGGTTGCGAACCCGGGTCACCGCGTCGTTGAGCACCTTGGCTCCGAGATCGCCGGTGAGGTTAGCCCCGGACGCATCGATGGGATGGGCAGAGCCGATGTTCGTGCCGGGTGCCATCGCCAGGACGTCAGCTGCCTGCGCCACGAACAGGCCTGCCGATGCCGCTCGAGCTCCGCCGGGGTAGACGTAGGCGATCACCGGGACCTTCGAGTTGAGGAGGACCGTAACGATGTCGTCCATGGACGTGGAGATTCCACCGGGCGTGTTGATCACGACGAGCAGTGCATCGGCGTGATCCGTCTCGGCGCGGCTGACCGCGCCTTCCATGTACGCGGCCATGATCGTGTTGATGTCGCCCACGAGGTCAGCCCGCTCGACGTGGGGAGTGGCCGCCGCGGCATGCGCGGGCAGCAGGAGGGCCAGGGCGAAGAGCACGAATCCGAACGTCAGCGCTGAGCGCTTCCGCATGCCACCGAGTATGGCAATCCTCGCCGCCTGATGCCATGTAAAACGTGGAACATCAGCCGGCCGAGAACAGGAATGGGCGTTTGGGCGCGTCGTAAAATCGCACACGTGGGGGTAAGCCGGAATCCGAACGACCATGCGCCGCGTCCTAAGTTGGTCGACAGCGACGCCGAGACCATGCGCGATCTGATGCGCGAGGTGGAGATGACCCGACCACTCAGCCGCGGCGAGCAGCGGCAATTGCTGGAGCGCGCTGCGCTTGGGGACAAGGCGAGCCAGGAGCGCCTTGTAGCCGCCAATCTCGGCCTGGTCATCGTGCTCGCCGCCAAACGCGGGGACCGGGGCCTGTCCATGCCAGACCTCGTTCAGGAGGGATCGATCGGACTTGTCGAAGCGGTCCGAGCCTTCGCCACCAGCGTTGAGACCGATTTCGCTGCATTTGCCGAGCGGCAAATCGGAGCTCAAATGGACCAGGCCATCGCGACTGAGGCGGGCGCTGTGCGCGACGCCCAGCTCCTGGTCACGGCCGCAACCGATTACGAGCACACCGAGCTGGTGTTGCGCCGAGAGCTCCACCGCGAACCAACCGATGGAGAGCTGGCTGAGAAGCTTGAATGGACCCTGGAGCGGACGCGCTATGTGGCCCATGTGGTCGCCGACGCGCGCCGTCGCCACGATGAAGAGATGCTCGAGTTCATCGATCCGGCAGCAATCGACTTCGATGACGACGACGGGCGCGTTGAATTTGGCAGCTAGCCCGCCCCACCAAACGCCTCTTTACGACCGCCACGTGGCGCTCGGCGGCCGGATGGTCGACTTCGGTGGCTGGGAGCTGCCGCAGCAGTACACATCGATCCGCGATGAGCATTTCGCAGTTCGCAAGGTCGCGGGCCTCTTCGATATCTCGCACATGGGGCGCCTCGTGGTCGAGGGCGGCGGCGCGGAGGCCTACCTGCAGAGCCTTTTCACAAACGACCTGACTCCGGTCACACCCGGCCATGCGGTGTACACGTTGATGTGCCAGGAGGATGGCGGGACGGTCGATGACCTGGTCGTCTATCGCGAGGCCGCGGATCGTTTTCTGGTGGTGGTCAATGCGGCCAACCGCGAGAGGGACATCGCCTGGATGCGAAACGACATTCCGACCGGCGTGGAGATGCACGACCACACCAGCGACATGAGCCTCATCGCCTTTCAAGGTCCGCGAGCGCACTCGCTCCTCCCACGTGACTCGTCGGCGACCGATGACATCGCGTATTTCGCGTTTCGTCCGGGCAAGGTCGCCGGCGTGCCTGCGCTCATCTCGCGCACCGGCTACACAGGCGAGGATGGATTCGAGCTCTTCATCGAGTCCCGGCGCGTCGGCGATGTGTGGGACGCGATTCTGGCCGAAGGCAAGAGCGAAGGCGTCCTGCCTGCGGGCCTGGGCGCGCGCGACGCGACCCGGCTCGAGGCCGCGCTCCGCCTTTATGGGAACGACATGGACACGACGGTCAACCCGTACGAAGCGGGACTTGGATGGACTGTCAAGCTCGGGAAGGGGGACTTCATCGGCCGTGATGCGCTGGCTAAGGTCAAGGAGAGCGGAGCGCGGCGCAGCCTCGTCGGCCTCAAGACCCAGCCCGGAGACATTCCGCGCCACGGCGCATCCGTGAGCCAAGAGGGCCACCGGATGGGAGTCATCACCAGCGGCACGCACTCGTTCTTTCTAGGTCACCCGATCGCGCTTGCCCTGGTGGAAGGCCCATCATTGCGAGTCGGAGAGAAGGTGACGATCGAAGTTCGCGGCCGAGAAGCTCCCGCTGAGGTCGTGAAGCTTCCCTTCTACCGGGGTTCGGCGCGATCCGCAGCCGCCCCCGCCAAGTCCTGACCGGCCGCCGCAATCAGCGAGGATAAGAAAGTGTCGAGTCAGCGCCAGTACACCAAGACGCACGAATGGGTCACAGTCGACGGCAAGACCGTGACCATGGGGATCACGGACTTCGCGCAATCGCAGCTGGGCGACGTCGTCTTTCTCGAGCTCCCAAGCCCGGGCCGGAAGCTTGCGGCGCGCGAGAGCTTCGGGGTGGTCGAGTCGGTCAAGGCCGCGAGCGACCTCTACTCGCCTATCGCGGGGCGCATCACCGAGGTCAACGACAAGCTCACCGCCAAGCCGGAGCTCATCAATTCGGATCCGTACGGCGACGGTTGGATCATGAAGCTGGAGATGACCGGCGACCTGCCCGCGGACCTCCTGGACGAGGCCGGCTACAAGAATGTGACGGAGGCGTCCGCCGGCTAGGTGCCGTACCTGGTTCATTCCGAGGAAGACCGCGAATCAATGCTCGCGGCGATCGGCGTGCGATCCATGGACGACCTTTTGGTCGACATCCCTGGCTCGCTCCGGATCAAAGCCCTCGAACTGCCGACGGGCCTTTCCGAGCACGAGACGATGTCTCACCTCTCATCGCTGGCGGCTCGGAATCGTGTTTTTCCAGACCGGCTGACCTTCAGGGGCGGAGGGGTCTATCGGCGGTTCATACCCGCGGCGGTTGCCGCCGTCACGTCAAAGCCTGAGTTCTACACCGCGTACACGCCTTACCAGCCCGAGGCGAGCCAGGGCACGCTGCAGGCAATTTTCGAATTCCAGACTCTGATCGCGGAGCTGACCGCGCTCGACGTGGCCAACGCATCCCTGTACGACGGCGCCACGGCGGTCGCGGAGGCGGCGATGATGGCGCACGTTCACACGGGCCGTGACGAGATCGTCGTCGCCGGCTACCTGCATCCCGAATATGTGGAGGTGTTGCGCGCATTCAGCGACGGTCGTGGAATCAAGGTGCGAAAGGGGACCGAGCCGGGGCCGAAGACAGCTGCCGTGGTCTTTCAGCAGCCAGACTTCCTCGGACTCCTCGTCGATGCGAAAGCACTCACTGAGAGCGCTCATGCGGCCGGCGCGCTGGCCATCGCCTGCGTCGACCCGATCAGCCTGGCCATCCTCGCGCCTCCGGGCCAGTACGGCGCGGACATCGCGGTTGGCGAGGGACAGCAGCTCGGTCTGAGCCCAAGCTACGGCGGGCCCCACGTCGGCTTCATCTCCTGCCGCAAAGAGCTCGTGAGGCGCCTCCCCGGGCGCCTGGTGGGTACCGCGTACGACAAGCAGGGCCGCCGCGGCTTCAACCTGGCCCTTGCCGCGCGCGAGCAGCACATCCGTCGCGAGAAGGCGACTTCCAACATCTGCACGAACCATTCCTTGTGCGCGCTCGCAGCGAGCGTCTACATGACCTACATGGGACCGGACGGCCTGCGCCAGGTGGCCGATGTCAGCTTCAAGCGGGCTCACGCCCTGGCTGAGCGACTTGGAGCGCTGCCGGGGTGGCAGCTCGCATTCCCCGATCGGGAGTTCCTGAACGAGTTCCCCATGCGCGTCCCGAAAGGGCCCGCGGTGATCCGAAAGCTCGCCCGCAAGGGGATCTTGGGACCGCTCGACGTTCACCGTTGGTTCCGGGAGCTCAACGGGGTTCTAACGTTCACTTGCACGGAGGTCAACGACCCGCGCTCCCTCGACGAGCTGGTGGCGGCACTGGAGTCATGACCGAGTCACTCAGCTTCGAAAAGAGCCGGAGCAGCGCAGGCGGCCCCCGCCTGCCCGAGGCAGGGGTGATCGCGCCGGAGCCTTCACAGCTCCTGGCCCCCGACCTGCTCCGTACCGACCCACCGGGACTACCGCGACTCAGCGAGCCCGAGATCATGCGCCACTACAGCCGCCTGGCCTCGATGAACTACTCGATCAGCGAGCAGTTTTACCCGCTCGGCAGCTGCACCATGAAATACAACCCGGTCGTAAACGAGGCCGCGGCCGCCCTGCCGGGGTTTGCAGAGCTCCATCCGTACCAGGACGAGGACACCGTCCAGGGCGCTCTCGAGCTGATGTGGCGCCTCGAGCAGGCACTCTGCGCCGTGGTCGGGGTGGAGAGGGTGACGCTCCAGCCGGCGGCCGGCGCCCACGGCGAGTGGACCGCGCTGAGGATGATCAAGGCCTACCACCACTCTCGAGGCGCCGCCCGTACCGAGGTCCTCGTGCCCGATTCGGCGCATGGCACCAACCCGGCGAGTGCCGCCCTCAGCGGCTTTCACGTCGTCGAGGTGAAATCGGGTCCCGACGGAAGGATCAGCCTCGCCGACCTGGAATCGAAACTGTCACCACAAGTCGCGGCACTGATGCTCACCAACCCCAACACCTTGGGGTTATTTGAGCGTGAGATACTGGATATAGCGGAGATGGTGCACGCCACCGGCGCCATGCTCTACTACGACGGCGCCAACCTGAATGCTTTCATGGGGATCTGCCGGCCGGGTGACATGGGATTCGACGCGGTGCACATGAACCTGCACAAGACCTTCACCACGCCGCATGGCGGCGGCGGCCCGGGTGCCGGACCGGTGGGGGTGAAGGCCGACCTCGTGCCTTTCCTGCCCACTCCGACCGTGGAGCGCACCAACGGCCATCTGAAGCTGGATTTCAAGCGTCCGAAATCGATCGGGCGGGTGCGGAGCTTCTACGGCAACTTCGGGATGCTGGTTCGCGCCTACTCCTACATCGTGGCAATGGGCGGCGACGGCCTCGCCCAGGCCTCCCGCGACGCGGTGCTGTCGGCCAACTACCTGCGCAAGCAGGTCGAGGGTGATCTCGACATGCCGCACGAGGGGCCGTGCATGCACGAGTTCGTCGCCAGCGCACACAACCTCGCTCCCCTGGGCGTGCGAGCGCTCGACATCGCCAAAGCGCTGTTGGATCGTGATTTCTACGCCCCGACGGTCTATTTCCCGCTGGTCGTGCCCGAGGCGATCATGGTCGAGCCCACTGAGACCGAGAGCAAGGCGACCCTGGACGCGTTTGCGGCGGCGATCAAGGACATCGTCGCGGAGGCCAGATCCAACCCACAAGCGCTTCATGAGGCCCCTCAAAAGATGCCGGTCGGGCGCCTCGACGAGGTGGCCGCGGCACGCAAGATCAACTCCTACCTCCAGGGCCAGAGCGACGATCCCGTGCTGCGCTGGAAAACAGCCGAAAAATAGGCCCTGTTAAGACCTCTCCGGAGGCCATTTCGAATTCGAAATCCGGTAAAATTTGACTCCTGAACCTCTGCCCAGTTGATCCCCATGAGTTCTCCACGCTGGGAGGGCCGATTTACCGGTGATGGCGGCCAAAAACCCTTTGCCGGAGCAGCCTGACGCGCGGTCGCGCGCCGAGAGCCGCAGGCCCAAACCCCTAGGCGCGGACGTCGCTTATAACGCCGAGCAGATCCAGGTCCTCGAAGGCCGGGAGCATGTGCGGCGGCGTCCGAGCATGTACATCGGCTCGACCTCCTCGACCGGCCTTCACCACCTGGTTTATGAGGTGGTCGACAACGCCGTCGACGAGGCCCTGGCGGGCTACGCCACAAGAATCGTGGTGACGCTCTACGCGGACGGCAGCGTGCAGGTTGACGACAACGGGCGTGGGATCCCGGTCGACATCCACAAGAAGGAAGGCCTCTCGGCTCTCGAGCTCGTCATGACCCGGCTCAACGCCGGAGGCAAGTTCGGCGGCGGCGGCTACAAGGTCTCGTCAGGACTCCACGGCGTGGGCGTGTCGGCCGTCAACTTCCTGAGCGAGCGCCTCCAGGTATGGGTGCATCGCGGCGGCAAGGTCTATCAGCAGGAGTACGAGCGGGGCGTGCCCAAGAGCTCGGTCAAGCCCGTCGGCAAGACCGACCGCACGGGCACCGTCGTCCGCTTCTGGCCGGACCCTCAGATCTTCCCAGACACCGCGTTCGACCGCGAAGTCATCACGCACCGCCTCCGCGAGATGGCGTACCTCAACAAGCGGCTTGAGATCACCCTGGCCGACGAGGCGCTCGGCTTCACCACCACCTTCTACTTTGAAGGGGGCATCGTCTCGTTCGTCCGTGCGCTGAACCGCGACAAAGCTGTGGTCAACCACATTCCGTTCTACGTCGACCGCGAGGTCGAAGGGACACAGGTGGAGATCGCGCTCCAGTACAACGACACGTTCGTCGAAAACGTGATCGCGTTCGCCAATACCATCCACACCATCGAAGGTGGAAGCCACCTGACGGGCTTTCGCTCGGCGCTGACCAACGTGCTGAACCGGTACGCGCGCAAGGCGGGCATCCTGAAGGAGCAAGACCCCAACCTCACCGGTGAAGACGTGCGTGAAGGCCTGACCGCTGTGATCAGCGTCAAGGTCCTCGAGCCGCAGTTCGAAGGCCAGACGAAAGGCAAGCTCGGCAATGCAGAGGTCCAGGGTCACGTCTCGATCGCCCTCACCGAAGGCCTCACGCAGTACCTCGAGGAGAATCCGTCAGAAGGTCGCCGCATCGTCGAGAAGTCGCTGACTGCGGCCCGCGCTCGAGAGGCCGCGCGCAAGGCGCGCGACCTTGTCCAGCGCAAGAGCCTCCTGGAGTCCAGCACTTTGCCCGGCAAGCTTTCCGACTGCTCCGAGCGCGACCCGGCGCTCTGCGAGCTGTACATAGTGGAGGGCGACTCCGCCGGCGGCACTGCCAAGGGCGGCCGCGATCGCCGCACGCAGGCCATCCTGCCGCTGCGAGGCAAGATCCTCAACGTCGAGAAGGCGCGCCTCGACAAGGTCCTCACGTCAGACGAGATTCGCAACCTGATCACAGCGATGGGCGCGGGCGTCGGCGACAACTTCAACATCGAGAAGATGCGATACCACCGCGTGATCACGATGACTGACGCGGACGTGGATGGAAGCCACATCCGAACTCTTTTGCTCACGTTCTTCTATCGCTATTTCCCGGCCGTGATCGAGAAGGGCTACCTGTACATGGCGCAGCCGCCGTTGTTCAAGGTATTCAAAGGCAAGCAGATCATCTGGTGTCACTCCGAGGGCGACCGCGACAAGGCCCTCCGGCAGCTGGGCAAGAACGCAGAGTCCGCGCGCATGAAGGGCCTTGGAGAGATGAACGCGGAAGAGCTGTGGCAGACGACGATGAACCCGGCCACGCGAGTTCTTCTACAGGTCAACGTCGAGGATGCCGCCGCTGTCAACGACACGTTTGAGAAGTTGATGGGGCCGGACGTGGAGCCGCGCAGAAAATACATTCAGGCGCACGCCAAGAGCGTCCGCAACCTCGACATCTAGCAGGCCGTAACAATGCGAATAGCAGTCGACGCCATGGGCGGCGACTTCGCGCCGGCTCAGGTTGTCGAGGGGGCCGCGCAAGCCGCACTCGAGTACGGAATCGACATCTCGCTGGTCGGATTGCCATCGTCCGTCCAGCCGCTGATGGATTCTCATCCGCGGCTCCAGCTCGTGCCCTGCACGCAGGTGATAGCGATGGACGAGCATCCGGCGCAGGCGGTGCGGACGAAGCTCGACTCATCGATGTCCGTTTGCGCGCGCATGTGCAAGGAGCGGCGCGCCGACGGTTGGGTCTCGGCCGGCAACTCGGGCGCGATCATGGCCGCGGCACTTTTCATCCAGGGCCGGATCAAGGGCGTCGAGCGCCCAGCGTTGGGCTCCGTCGTGCCCACCCAGAACGGCTTCGCCTACTTCCTGGACGTCGGCGCCAACGTCGACTCGAAGCCCGAGTACATGGTCCAGTTCGCGGCGATGGGCGCGGTCTATGCCAGGGAGATGCTCGGCCGCGCCAACCCTCGCGTCGGCCTGCTCAGCAACGGCGAGGAGGAGGGCAAGGGGGACGAGCTCGTCAAGGAAACGAGCCGGCGGCTGAGGGCCTCGTTCCAGGGATTCATCGGCAATGTCGAGCCGAAGGACATCTACGGAGCAAAGGCCGACGTGATCGTCGCTGACGGATTTGTCGGAAACGTCGCGATCAAGATGGCCGAGGCCACCGCCGAGTTCCTGTTTCGCAACCTTCGCGACGAGATACCCAAGACGATGCGCGGCAAGCTCGGCGGCATGCTCATCCGGTCAGATGTCCGGCGCCTGCGCGCTCGCGTGGACTGGCGCGAGTTCGGCGGTGCACCCCTGTTGGGAATCGACGGCGTGGCGGTGGTCGCCCACGGACGCTCCGATGCCCGGGCGATCAAGAACGCCATCAGGGTGACGCGCGATGCAGTGGAGAATCAGCTCGTCGGTAAGATTCGGGCAGAGGTGGGGAAGTGAGCGGGAACGGCAACAACGGAAGAAGGACGCGCGTGGTGGTGACCGGGATGGGGACCGTGAACCCTCTGGGCAAGAACCTCGAGGAATACTGGGATGGACTGATCGAGGGCCGGAGCACCGGCCGCATGGCCGAGGGCTATCCGACCGAAAAGCTCACGACGAAGTTCGCGTGCGAGGTGCCCAACTTCGACCCCCAGGAATTCATGGACCGCAAGGCGGCGCAGCGCATGGCCCGTTTCTCTCAGATGGCCGTAGCCGCCTCGACGATGGCGCTCGCTGACTCAGGACTTGATCTTGCCAAGGAGGACAGCTTTCGAGTCGGGGTCGACATGGGGACTGGGATCGGCGGCTTCATCGAGATGACCCACGGCGCCATCTCGTATGCGACGAAAGGACGCCTCAACCCGCTCTACGCGCCGATGATCATCCCGAACATGGCGGCCGCCTCGGTGGCGATGGCATTTCACCTGCGCGGGCCGAACACGACCGTGACCACCGCATGCGCCGCGTCCACGCACACGATCGGCGACGCAAGCAGGATCATCCAGCACGGCGACGCGGACGTGATGCTGGCAGGTGGCTCGGAGGCTTCGCTATGCGAGGTGGGAATCTCGTCGTTCAACTCGATCCGCGCCCTGTCGACGCGCAATGATGCCCCTGACAAGGCAAGCCGGCCGTTCGACCGCGACCGCGATGGCTTCGTGCCCGGCGAAGGCGCCGGGATCCTGGTACTCGAGTCGGAAGAGCACGCCAAGAATCGCGGCGCGCGGATCTACGGTGAGGTGCTCGGTTATGCGACCACATGCGATGCCTTTCACCAGGTCGCGCCCGACGAGACCGGGGAGGCCCCGGCAATGGCCGTGACGCTGGCGATGAAGGATGCGGGCATCGAAGCCAAAGACATCGACTACGTCAACGCGCACGGCACGTCCACGCAGCTGAACGATGCGGGCGAGACGAAAGCGCTGAAGATCGCGCTCGGCGAGCACGCATATAAGGTCGCGATCAGCAGCACGAAATCGATGATCGGGCACCTGCTGGGGGCGGCCGGCGCGGTGGAGGCGATCGCCACGCTTCTCACCATCAACCGCGGAATCATCCACCCGACCATCAACTACGAGAACCCTGACCCGGCGTGCGACCTCGACTACGTGCCGAACCAGGCCCGCAGAAAGGATGTGCGCATCGCCATCTCCAATGGTTTCGGCTTCGGCGGCCACAACGCCGTCGTCGTCTTGAAGAAGTACGAGGAGTGATCCGACAAGACATTGACTGACGAAAACAACATCGGGACAATCATCTCGAAGAGCCTCCAGGAGGAGATGCAGACCTCCTACATGGAGTACGCGATGTCCGTCATCATCAGCCGGGCGCTTCCCGACGTGCGTGATGGGCTCAAGCCAGTGCAGCGTCGCATCCTCTACGCGATGCAGCGCGCAGGCGCGACTTCGGGCAGCAGGTATCGCAAATGCGCGGCATTCGTCGGCGACGTCCTGAAGCTTTACCACCCGCACGGTGACCAGTCGGTATACGACGCGTTGGTCCGAATGGCCCAGCCGTTCTCCCTCCGCTACCCGCTGATCGACGGCCAGGGTAACTTCGGAAGCGTTGACGGCGACCCGCCGGCCGCCATGCGGTACACCGAGGCTCGCCTGTCAGCCATCACTGGCGAGCTACTGGACGACATCGAGAAGCAGACCGTGGACATGGTGCCGAACTACGACGGCACCGAGGAGCAGCCGGATGTGCTCCCTGCGAGGCTGCCGAACCTGCTGGTCAACGGTGCGAGCGGCATCGCGGTCGGCATGGCGACGAACATCCCACCGCACAATCTGCGAGAGATCACGGCAGGCATCAAGCACCTGATAGAAAACCCCGAGGCGACCGGCGAAGACCTGCTGTCATTCATCAAGGGCCCGGACTTTCCGACCGGCGGCAAGATCATGGGGACAGCGGGCATCAAGGCCGCGTATGCCACCGGCCACGGCCGCATCATCGTGCAGGCGCGACACACCTTTGAGCAGGCGCCCAACGGGCGCGAGCGCATCATCATCGACGAGCTCCCGTACGCAGTGAACAAGGCGACGCTTGTCGCGAAGATCGCCGAGCTGGTGTCGGATCGCAAGCTGGAAGGCATCGCCGACCTGCGCGACGAGTCCGACCGCGATGGCATGCGCATCGTCATCGAGCTCAAGCGCGATGCTCGCGTGTTCACGGTGTTGAACAACCTCTACAAGCACACGACGCTGCAGACCACGTTCGGCGTGATCATGCTGGCGATCGTCGACGGCCGTCCACTCATCCTGAGCCTCAAGCAGGCGCTGCAGCTCTTCATCGAACACCGTCGCACCGTCATCCTGCGTCGCACGCGTTTCGACCTCGAGCGGGCCCAGGAACGCGCGCACATCCTCGAAGGTCTGAAGATCTGCCTCGACCACCTGGACGAGGTGATCAAGACGATCCGCGCGGCCGCCGACCCGGACATCGCATCGACCGAGCTGCAGAGCAAGTTCGGTCTGAGCGAACGGCAGGCAAAAGCGGTGCTGGCCCTCACTCTGAGCCGCCTCACCCGGCTCGAGCGCGGGAAGATCGACGCCGAGTACGAGGAGGTCATCAAGACGATCGCCTACCTCGAGTCGATCCTCGCCAGCGACCAGAAGGTCCGGCTGTTGATCAAGGACGAAATGGACGACCTGGCCAAGAAGTACGGCGACGACCGCCGGACCGAGATCACGGACCAGGAAGCCAGCGAGCTGTCCGCGGAGGACCTCGTGCCGAAAGAAGAGGTCGTGGTCACGCTGACCCACCGCGGCTACGTGAAGCGCCAGCCGTTGCGGGTGTTCCGCGCCCAGAAGCGGGGCGGCGTGGGGCTCAAGGGCGCAAAGCCGACAGCTGGAAGCGACGCGCCGAGCGGCACGCGCGAAGAGGACTACGCGCTGCACCTGCTCACCACGCACACGCACGCGTCGATGCTCTTCTTCACGCAGAGCGGCCGTGTGTTCCAGCTGCGCGTGCACGAAGTGCCGGAGCGCGAGCGGCAGGCCAAGGGCGTACCGGTCAACAACCTGATCGACATCGACTCGAACGAGCGCATCACCGCGGTCTTCGTGCGCCCTGAGACGGAAGCCGAGGCGCGCTACATGCTGATGGTCACCAAGAACGGGTACATCAAGAAGACGGCGCTTGCCGAATATGCCAACGTCCGCCGCAATGGACTGATCGCCATCAATTTGCAGGACGGCGACGAGCTCGACTGGGTCACACCCACGAGCGGCTCCGACGAGATATTGATCGCGACGGAGCTCGGTAAGGCGATCCGGTTCAGCGAAACCGAGGTTCGCGCGATGGGCCGTGACACCCAGGGCGTGATCGGCATCAAGCTCGGCAAGGGAGACGCGGTGGCCGGCATGGCGGCGGCGACTCCGGGAGGCGATCTCCTGGTCATCACTCAGCGGGGCTACGGGAAGCGAACGCCGGTCTCCGACTATCCGATGCACCATCGAGCGGGCCAGGGCGTGTTCACACTCAAGGTCACCGATCGCGTCGGAAAGCTGACGGCGATGCGAGTGGTCAGCGATCCCGAAGAGGAAGTGCTCGTCATCAGCGCAAGCGGAATGGTGCTGCGCACGCAGGTGGGCGCGATCTCGCAGATCGGGCGCCAGACGCAGGGCGTGATCGTGATGCGCATTGCACCCGACGACCAGATCGTCGCGATCGCCCCGGTAGCCGCAATCGAAGACGAGGACGTGAAAGAGTAATCCGGTGCTCACGACAATCGGCATCTGGCTGATCGTGGTCAGCGTTGTGGCGGTCGTCTTGGAAGGGATGCTGGCGGTGGTCTGGGGCGTGGCGCTGGCCAGACGCTCGGTTGCGCTGTCGAAACAATTGGAGGCGGAGCGAGGGGTAATCGGAGCCGACATGGCGCGGCTGCGTGCCGCCATCGAGGAGACCAAACGATTGTGGCGCCCATATCAGCGCGTCTTGCGATGGGTGCGTCATCCGCTCGTGGTTGCGCTCCTGGAATCCTTCGCCAGACGACGCGTGAGGGCTCGATGACCGAGGCGCGAGAAAAGGTCAATTCGTCCGGAGACGGCTTTGCCCACCAGGCGGTCGAAGATGCAGTGGCGCGGGAACGGGCCCGCATCGCGCGCGAGCTGCACGATGGGATCGCCACCGACCTCGCGGGCGCCATCTCGCTCTTCAAGGTCTACATTGAAGGCAGAAAGGGCCAGCCCGACCAGACCCTGAAGAACGTGTTCGAGATCATGGAGCGCCTGCTCAAGCATGTCCGCGAGGCCCTCACCGACCTGAGACCTCCGCCCATCTCGCCCGACGGTCTGGTCGGCGATCTGCGCGAGCAGGCTGACGAGCTCGCGCGCCTTTACGGCATCCGCGTCGAGCTCTCGAGCAATGGCACCGAAGACCTCCTGTCCGCGCACCAGCGCGAGGTGGTCGCCCAGGTCGTGCGAGAGGCGCTGACCAATGTGCGCCGCCATTCAGGGTCGTCAATTTGCCGGGTCAAGATGGCGTTCGCTGCGCGCCCGTTTCTGATCGAGGTGTCCGACGAGGGCAAAGGCATCATCGACGGCAAGAAACGGGGCTACGGGCTGATCGGGATGCGAGAAAGGGCGGCCGGGATTGGCGGCCGCCTCGAGGTAGTCAGCACGGAGGGCCGTGGAACAACGGTGTTCCTGTTCGGCCCAGCCTAAGTCCAGGTCATCATCATCACCTCCTCAAACGCGGAATGACCGGCGCCGCGGCCGCATCTCTTCCAGCGGAAGTGCGAGCTCGTCGGCGTCGACCCTCTGCAGCTTTCTGGTGACGCTTTCGACCAGCTCGCGTGAGGCGTGGTCGTCGACCCGGATAGCGCGTGCGATCTCCTGCGTGGAGAGCCCGTAGCTCAGAAGCTGAGCGACCTCGCCCTCACTTTCGTTGAGGCGACCGAGCGGACCGCGCAGCGCCGAGACCAGGGGCGCGAGCGTGGCACCGAGCTTGATCGCGTAAGTGACGTCATCTTCTGAGTACCAGTGGTCGCGCCGGCATCCAACGATGAGCAGGCCGATCGGTCGCTGGTCGGGTTCTCCGACTGGCGCATAAAGCAGCGCCGGCCAGTCCATCTCCCAGTCGTACCCCATCGACGGTTTTGGGTTCTCGACCAGCGCGTTGATGATCGCCGGGCGCTGCTCGAAGAGCGCGCGGCGTGCCAGCGGCATGAGCGGGCGGCCCTGAAGGAAGCGGTGCGAAACCTCTGAGGCGGCGATTGGTTGGAGCCATCCGGCGCGCAGGTAGCCGAGCACCCACCGGTCATGGCAAAGACCGTCTAGGGCCAGTCCCAAACGGCGCCTGGCTTGTTGGAGCTGAGGGAGCTGGCCCATGTCCGGAGGTTAGGGCCGCCTTGCTTGGGCGACCTCACGGCTCGTTCAGCACTTCCTCAAGAAACCTTGAACCTGATAGCTTGCGATCGGGGTTTGGGAGGCGTGACCAAGTTGCTGGTCGTCGACGACGAGCCACGCACAGCGGAGCTGACCGCTGCGCTGCTGCGGCGTGCGGGTTACGCAGTCGAGATCGCCGTCAGCGGGACCGAAGCGCTCGCGAGCGTCCGATCAAGCTCGCCGGACCTGATGCTGCTCGATTACGAGATGCCCGACATGGAGGCGCCTGAGGTTCTGGATTCGTTGCGATCTGGGGCCGATCGGATCGCGTTTCCGGTGATCATCCTGACCGGCGCGCGCCATGCGGCCAGCGACCAGGTCCTCGGCATCGAGCGCGGCGCGACCGACTACATCGTCAAGGGGACCGACCGTCAAGTGCTGCTCGCACGCGTGCGCGGCGCGCTGCGCGACCGCGCTCCCGAGACGCGTCTCATCGCGAGCGGACGGCTGCGAATCGACATGGCCAGCGGCGAGGCCTGGCTGGGTGAGCGCCCGTTGAAGCTCGAGCGGCGGCCGCAGTTGATGCTGCAGCTCCTCGCCGGGCGCCCGGGCGAGGTGGTGGGAAGAGAGGAGCTCCTGGAGCGCGTCTGGGGCACCAAGTACACTGGCTTCGAGCACAGCGTCGAGCAGGCGGCGCATCAGATCCGGCGCGCGCTGAAGGAGCCTGGCTGGATCGAGACGGTTCGTGGACTCGGCTACAGGTTCGTCGCCCAGCCCTGAGCTCGCGGCTGCACTCCACCGGCTGCGCTCGACGCTGGCCAGGGTGAAGGCGGAGCTGGAGCTGGCGGAATCCGACGAGGCGGAGTCCTTGCCAGGCCGCCTGCTTGGCGACCTCAACGAGGCGCTGGTGTTGCTCCAGGAGGTCGAGCAGGCAGCCTTCGGGGTGGTGCCGGTCCTGGTGGTCGACGACGACACGAGGCTCGGCGAGCTGACCGCCCGCGGACTGAGGCGCCTGGGTTATGACGCGGACTCGACGACCGCCCTCAGAGACCTCCGGCACAAAGAGATCGTGGTGTTCGACCTTGGTCTAGCGCATGGGCTTGATCAGAGCGCGCGGACCGCCCTAAAAGCTGCGCGCCCCATCGTAGTGACCGGAGCCACCGACGCGGCTTCCCGGGCATTGGCCGCCAGCCTCGACGCGAGCGACTACCTTGTGAAGCCGGTAGAGCTCGACGACCTGGCGAAGGCGATCACTCGGCGAATAGAGGAAGGGTGACCGCGAACACCACGCCGCGCCGGGTCCGCTCTGATGGTGATGGGCGCCATCGATGTGGTTCTGGTCTTTGCGCTGCCCAGCATTTACCCCAAAAGCGGCAGCTCTCGCATTCTGGATGGGATGTCGTGACGAGATGATGGTTCGGCTGGTTGGAGGCCTAACCCTCGTCGCCGTCGTAGTGCTGCTTTGGGTAATGCCCATCGTGCTTTTCCCTCGCCCTGGGATCAATGAGGCACTCGAACTCTCGATGGTCGGCCCGTTGCTGTATATCGTCACCCTTGGCGCCGGAGTGCTGTCACTGGTGGGAGTGAGCTTGCTGAATTGGAAAGCGGAGGGACCGGTTGGGTTGGGAGTCTTCCTTCTCGGACTGGTACCTGCCTTCGTGCTCGCGATCGTTGCCTTTGGAAACTTCTCCGACGACCGCTTCGTACCGCTCTTCTTCACACCCGTTCTGGCGGTGCCGGCCGGCGCTGCGATCGTAGTGGCGAGCCTCGTGATGCGATCACGTCGTCGTGGGAGGCCGCTGATAGGTTGTGTTCGCGGCGCAGTGGCTGCCTTCGCTGTCGCCCTGTGGCTTATTGCCCGAGGAGCGGCCGATTGGCTCCAGGCTCCATACGGCTTCGACGTTTATGGGCTTATCGCAGCCGCGGCAGCCACCGTGCTCTACCTCGGCGTGGATGCGCGCTCGGCCTCCAGGGCACACCGCTAGGAGGGCATACGCTGGCCGCACGAATTCTTGACCGAGGAATCGCCGCTTCTAAGCTTCGCCCCGGTTGTCGTCAGCGCTGCCAAAGGCGATATCCGGGAGGAGTATTTCCGGGGGGAGCCAGTGCAGTCACAGTGCCCTGACAGGCCGCCCACATTAACCTCAAATGAACGGCTGCCACTCTCCACTTGTGAGCCTAAGTAATAGGAACGCAAGAAGTCGATGCGTAGTGGCGGCTCTGCTGATGTCTGCGGTGATCGGACTGGCCGCTGCCTGCGGCACGTCATCGGCAACAGTCACCTCCCTCTCGTCGACAGCTGCCGGCAGCGGCTCCGCTGGCGGTCTCGGATCCGCCGGCGGGGGATCCAACGCTCGGTCTGGACCGGCCGCTGGGGGAGCATCCGGCATAGTCGACAGCGTGTCCACATCGAGCTTCAGTTTGTTGACATCAGCGGGTCAGGAGGTGACCGTCGACGAGACGTCCTCTACGACATACCAGAAAGGCACCAGCTCGACCTCGGCGAGTGGCATTTCAATAGGCGAAGACGTCCTCGTACTAGGCACGACCAGCGGCACCACCATTACGGCCACGCAGGTCATCATGCAACCGACTGGCCGCACCGGATCTCCGACTTCCTCGGGGGCAGGCGTGATCCCCTTTCAGCCGGGCGTCCCGACCACGTCAAAGTCGGTCGGTCAGATCCCTGCGAACTACAGCCAGGGGTCGGGAACGATCGTCAGCGCAACAACAGCGAATAGTGCGACGGAGGCTGCGCTAGCCGCCTACCCGGGGGGCATCGTCGACCGTGTTGTGCAGCTGAGCAGCGGGGAGTACGAGGTTCACAACATCGGCGTCAACTGGCCGCACCACATATTTGTCAACCAGGACTTCAAGGTCGTCGGCGCCAATTAGCCGGCGAATGGAGGCAGGACCACCGTGAAGATCGCACCGTGGCGGTTCCCTTCGTACAGCAAGTCGCCCTGATGCTCGCGAACGATTCCATAGCTCATGAATAAGCCGAGCCCGGTCCCGCCCTCTTTGGTTGTGAAGTGGGGCTCGAAGAGGTGATGTCGCTGGTCGTCGGTCACGCCCGGCCCGTCGTCGGCGACGCTGAAGTAGGGCCAGCCGTTGCTGCGCCGGCCGGTCCTGAGCTCGACGTGGCCGTTCGCTGGAACGGCGTCGATGGCGTTATTGACCAGGTTGGTGATGACTTCCCGTAGAAGCAGTGGGTCCGCGCGAACCTTCACCTCTTCGGGCGACTCGCGAAGCGCGAGCTGGACTTCCTTGGTTCGCGCTCGTGGTCTCGCCATTCCGAGGGCGCGTGTGATTAGCTCATTGAGGTCGACCGGTTCAATGGCGTAGGACACGCGTGGTGTCGCACCCTGCGCCAAGCTCCTCAGGACTGTGACCGCGTCATTGGCCGCAGCAGTGGCCGTCGCGATGCTTTCACGGTCGACGGGGTCCAGCCGGCGGGGATCGATCTCTTTCAAATAACCGGCCGCGTTCGCGACGTGATTGCGGAGGTTGTGGATCACTCCTTCCACGGCGCGGCTGTGGAAGAGGTGGCGGTCGGCATCGGAAAGCTCGGATTCGAGCACGCGACGCACCCGCCGGCCAGAAATGGTGTCGGTCAAGGCGAGTGCGAGGACGCACACCACGGTGGCGAGAAAGTAGCCAAGGAGGGACCCGTCAAGGACATAGCTGACCAGCAGGGCTGCTAGCGCGAAATAGGCAAATGCGAGATAGAAGGACGGCGTGAAATTGTGTTTGACGATACTCGGGATTGATTCTGCGGTGCGAACTGACAGAGCTCCTGCCACCAGAACCCAGCAGGCTACTGTCAGCGCAGTCAGCACGATCAGGCGGCTTCCGAGAGACGACGTACCTCCGACACGAAGCTGAGACGCGACGGTGGCACCGATTGCTGCATAAGCGGCAGGGATCGCAGCGTTGGCGACTATCTCCCAAGGACCCCGACGCCGGTGAGCTAGGGCGGAAGCGACACCCACCAGTGTGGCGTTCAGAGGAGTCAGCAAAATAGCTGCGACTCCGATTGCCAGCGCCGAGAGATTCAGATGGCCTCGCTCTATGCGAATGTCAACTGAGCTAAGCAGGACGATCGCTACGATCAGATACAAGACTTCAGGGATTTGGTCGGAGCGTGGGTTGGTCGGTCCCTGGGGCAGTAGATCGAGAATGGCGACAAGACCGGTGACAACGGCCACATAACCGTAGGACGCGACTTTCCGAGTCACTCGCATGTTGCTAAGCTCGTGCCATCCCGAAGCAAGCGACCGATCGAAAGGTGCATCGCGTGCTCGTCGTCGACGACAGCATCCTTCCCCGCGCAGCAGCGCGAGCGATGCTCGGCACAGCCGCCAATCTCAGGTTGGTCGGCGAGGCTTCGTCCGGCGCTGAAGCGCTGGATGTAATCGGCTCCCTGAAGCCTGACCTAATCCTCATGGACGTGCATATGCCGGACATGGATGGTCCTGCAACAGCCAGAGCTGTCCTCGCCAGGAATCCGAATATCAAGGTAGTCGCTTGGACTGTATCGGAATCCAGCGACGACCTTCTACGAATGATGCAAGTCGGCTGCTCGGGCTATGTACTGAAGGACGCTGGCCCTGGGGAGCTGCAGCGTGCCCTCCTCTCGGCGCTGCGAAGCGAGAGCCCCGTGCCACGGAAAATGATCCCCGAGGTTCTACGTCGGGTTGCGGAATCGACTCCCCTGTCCAAAAGTGACCTGGCGCCACTCACCTCGCGGGAAATGCAGATCCTCCGTGGCATCGCGAAGGGCCACACGACCAAACGAATGGCCGGAGATCTTGGTCTAGCAGCCCCATCGATCGAGACACACCTTCACAACATCTTCCGGAAGCTGAGTGCCAGCAACCGGGGCGAGGCAGTCAGCACCGCACTGAAAGTAGGGCTTCTGACGCTAGCCGACATGTAGCCAAGACCTCTGTCGGGGACCATGGCTTTCCATGAGTCATGCATGGGATTTGACGATATCTATCCCGTGCGCGTATGCGGATGCTTACGACACGAAAGTGACTTGGAAGAACGGAACCGCAGAGACGGGAATTTAAGAAAGGGATTAGGAGGGACTCGACATGGTGCGTATGTTCAGGCGATTGCTGCGCGGCGGGAGTCGATCGCGGGTCGTCGGCGGTTGGACCACTTAAACAAGGTGAAGCAAGCCGGTTGGTAGCCGGCTTGTACTTGTCGGAAATGCTTTATTAGGGAGGCTTCGCGCCCGAACCCGCGGACTAGAATCTCCGCGTTGCTCCCCCTTCGACTGTTGCCCTGGCCGGCTCGAATCTATCTGATCCTTGTCTGTGTCATAGGAATCGGAATGTTGCCCCTTGGCTGGCTACTTCACCGGCCATCTGCATCCGACATACCCACTCTCTTGTACCTCGGAATTGGTACACAACTAGCCTTTCTACGGGGGATTCCTTGGAGAACGGGTCGGCAAACCGTAGGTGACCCCCTCCTAATAGCAGCCGGGCTGTTCTCGCCAGGGTTCGGCGTCGGCTTGCTTACGTGGCTTGCAATTTTTGACGGCCGCGTACCCGGCAAGTCACACACGTGGGGAGGATTCTTCTTCAACCGAGCGCTCTTTGCCATCGCGCACGTGCTGCCGTCCGTTGCGGTTTCCTCGATCGGCGATATAGGGTCGGACTGGTGGGCGGTGCCCGTTCGCACTGCTGTGTATGCCGTGGCCTCGGTCGGCATTAACTACTTCATCACGGCGAATCTGTATTCGTTTATTGAGCGCACATCACTGTGGAACACGATCGCACAGAACGTCGGCGCATCCACCCTGCTGGCGACGCTTGTACTCAGTTTCGCAGGAGGAATTCTGTATCTCCTTCTCCAGACAAAGCCGTCCCCGGTGGGTTACGTCATTGCGCCCGGCCTGTTTGGCTTTGTTCTGGCTGTGCGCGGAAATGTTGCGGACGCCCAGAGGCAGACTCTCCTCAAGGACCAGACGCTTGACTTGGCTGCCCAGGCACTCGACGCGCGGGATCGCTACACCGAGTCCCACTCGATACGTGTTTCCGAGCTCGCCGGCAAATTGGGTGAGCATCTTGAGCTCGGCGATCGAGAGTGTGAGCTCATTCGAACTGCCGGCTCGCTGCATGACCTCGGGAAGATCGGAGTGCGTGACGACATCTTGAACAAGCCCGGGCCGCTCAGTGAGGAGGAGTGGGAGATCATGCGACGCCACCCCGATATCGGGGCCGACATGATCGCTCAACACTCGGCGCTCGAAGAGGTGGCGCCGCTCGTCCGACACCACCATGAACGCTGGGACGGCACGGGGTATCCGGCAGGCCTTAAGGGGGAAGTCATTCCGTTTGGCGCCCGAATCCTGGCGGTCGCGGACTCTTACGACACGATCACGGGCACCCGTCTCTACCGCCCTTCCTTGATGACACCCATCGAGGGAGTAGAGGACATCAGCCGGCGTGCGGACCATTGGTACGACCCCAACGTAGTCGATGCCCTGCGTGAGCTCCACGGATTAAAGCCCCTGGATGTCGTGAATCGGCCCGAAGTGCCGCGCCGCGTCACCACGCTCAGAGTTCTTCGGTCGAACCCCGCATTCAGCAGCTTGATAACGTCGATCGGGATATCCGCCCTCGGCGACCCCCTCACTCAAGTTGCAACTCTTGTCTCGATTTACCTGGCCACCACCGACCCGCGATTTGTGGCTCTCGCTTTCATCGTCCAGGCTCTCGGAACAGTAGCGATCAGCAGCTTCGTTGGCGGCCTCACTGACAGGGTCCCCCGACGCGGCCTTGTGATTGGCTTTGAACTGGCTCGTGCGGCGATTTTGCTGGCCACTCCATTTCTGATTGGCGCGCACTCAAGGTGGTGGCTCATCTACCCCGTTCTCGTATTCCTCGCTTGTATCAACGCGATCGTTCAGCCGGCGCGACAGGCCGCGATACCGAGCCTCGTTCCGGCGGGACAGGTTGGGAAAGCAAATGCAATCGTGGCCGCGACATCAATGCTCGCCGGCGCGGTCGGATTTGGCGTCGCCGGCGCGATCTTGGCGCTCTCACCCGCAAGGTCGACTCCCAACATGCTCTTCGTCGCGGACGCTATGACGTTCGTGCTTGCGGCAGCGATCGTTTTCAGCATCCCGAACCTGGGAGGGGGAACATCGCAAGCGTCGGTATCGGGTGCGTTGCGGCGGTCGTGGTCCGTAGTGGCTGCACGCCCGCATCTCGTAATTGGAACGCTGGCTGCCTTCTTTATCCCGATCAGCTATCCCGCTTTGCTGGCGCTTGCTTACCAATCGAACATAGTTGGATTGAGGGCGGCGACGAATGGAGGCCAAACCTATTCATCCTTGGAACTGGTGATCTCGATTGGCATTTTCGTCGGTTCGATCGTCGTAGCCCGCTTGAGCGCGATCGGGACGATGCGCACTGTTGGCGCGGGATTGTTTCTCACCGGCGTTTTCTCGGTGGTCATCGCAATGAGTTCCTCGCTGCCGATTAGACCCCCACTAATGGTGGTCTTAGGTGCGTTGTTCATCGCCTCGATCGGCAATCCTATCTATGCCGTCGCTAATCAAACCGCGATACTGGAAGCTGCTGATCCCTCCAACCGCGGGAGCGTTATGGCCACTCGATTTGGGTTGGTTCAAACCGCCACTGTCATTGGTGCCGCCGCGGGCGGGCTCATTACCGCGGCTTACAGCCCGCTCTTTGCTTACGGCGTGCTTGGCGTCGGGTTGGTCCTTCTTGCGATGTATGCCATCGCTGCCGGGCGCAGCACTACCAATCCGCTTCACGGGGCCGCTTACGAGGAGGCCACTCAGCGCACGGCCGGGGCCCAGTCACAAGTAAAGACTTAAAGCGGGTTCCCGGGACCCGTTACCTCGTCATACTGCGGTGATTGCGTAACGTGCGTTCATCCCCCCACGGGGCCCACCACCAGGACGAACCTGAGGAGCCGGCCCCCTTGGCGACGGTGACCGTTTCGGCTTTGGCGCTCGATCCGAAGCGGCGTCGGCGCTATCTCCAGATTGCTTTCGGTTTTGGGGCCTTGGTGGTCGCGATCATCGTGCTCTACTTGCTCCGCGACTTCCTCGGCGCCTTCGTGCTAGGCGCTGCGATCGCCTTCCTGATTCAGCCGGCCGTTGTTCGCCTGGTGGCCCTGGGCATCCCGCGCGTGCTCGCCATCGTGATCACGTTCATCGTGATCATCGTGGCTCTCGCCGGCCTCGTTCTGTTGATCGTCCCGCTGGGGACCAGCGAAGTCGGCCAGCTGCAGCGCCAGATTCCAGGCCTGGCCGCGGCAGCACAGGATCGGATCAACAGCCTCCAGGGATCGCCAATCCAGATTTTCGGAATCAACATCGACATCAAGGGCACGACCGACACGATCAGCTCCCACCTCAGGGAGTACCTGCTGGGTCAGGCTGGAAACGCGGTCACGATCGGCTTGAGCGCGCTGACCGTGCTCCTCCAGATCGTCCTGATGTTCATCGTGGCGTTCCTGCTTGCGCTCGACGCCGCAGCTTTCCGTCGCGTGCTCCGGCGGTTGGTTCCAAATGACTATCGGACGGACTTCGACCAGATCTGGCGCAAAGTGCGGAAGATGCTGTACGCGTATGTGCGCGGCCAGCTGATCATCGCGGCGCTGATCGGCATCCTTTCCGGCATCGCCTGTTTCGCGTTGGGACTTCCGGATGCAGTTGCTCTAGGCATGATCGCGGGCATCACCGCGCTGATTCCCTATCTCGGTCCATTCATTGGGGCGGTTCCCGCCATCCTGGTCGGACTCGCAACCAGTCCCGTCAAGGCGGTGCTGGTGGCCATCGTCTATTTCCTGATCTCGAACGTCATCCTCAACTTCGTGTATCCGAAGATCGTGGGCGACGCGGTCCGTCTATCGCCCATCCTCGTCATCGTCGCGTTGATCGCCGGGTTCAGCTGGGCGGGGATCCTTGGGATGTTCGTAGCCGTTCCAGTCGCGGCCACGCTTCGCATCCTCTTCGACCACATCTATCCGCGCCTGTACGAGAAGCCGGCTTGAAGGTCGCGATCTTTTCGGACATCCACGCCAATTGGCAGGCGCTGGACGCGGTGCTCCGCGACTGTCCTCGGGTCGACGAAACCCTTTGTCTCGGTGACGTGGTGGGGTACGGCGGAGATCCGAAGAGGTGCGTCGATGAAGTGGTGCATCGCGGTTGGTTGACGCTCGTCGGAAACCATGATCGCGCATGCACCGATCCCGAAATCCTCGAATGGTTCAATGAGGACGCGGCCTCGGTCGTCCGCTGGACGGTCGACGTGATCGGCCCGGAACGACTCGGGTGGTTGGGCGGATTGCCGGACAGCCACGTCGAGCACGAGGTGCTCATGGTGCACGCTAGCCCGCGTGACCACATTTACGAATATGTGCTGGATACAGCAGTCGCCCATGCGAACCTGGAGTTGATCGACGGTGGCGTCTGCTTCCATGGCCACACTCACGTTCCCGGAATCTTCGGTCTGTCGGACGGAGCGGTCACGCATGACTACCGGGTCGACACCTTCCGCCTGAAGGGACCTGCGCTGGTGAACCCAGGCAGCGTCGGGCAACCACGAGACGGCAGCCCCACGGCGAGCTACGGCATCTGGGACACCGAGCTCGAGACGTTCGAGTTCCGGCGCGTTCGCTACGACATCAAGGGCGCGCAGCGGGCGATCAGGAAGTCCAAGCTCCCGGAACGCTTCGCACTCCGACTCGAAACCGGGCGATGACGGTGCGCCTCACCGAGAGGCGGCGACGGCTGGCCTATGCGGCAGCTACGGGCGCGGGCTTGGGCTCGCTGTTGGTCTGGGCCTATTTCTGGCTCAGCGTGGCCCGGGGCAACCTGCAAGGACCCGACTTCGTTTCGTTTTACGCCGCAGTGCGGCTTTACGTCCTGAAGGGCGGTTCGGCCGTCTACGACCTCGCGCAGCAGAAAGTTTTCGAGTTGCAGATCATCCCCCAAGCGCCTGATCGCTTCGTCGTGCTCCCGTACTTCCATCCGCCCTACTACACCCTACTCATCGCGCCCCTTGCCGCGCTGAGCTACCGCCAGGCCTACTACGCGATGGCCGCGTTCAATGTTCTGCTCGTGGCTGCGCTGATCGTGCTGCTCGTGCGGAACAGCTTGAGCATCCACGGCCGTGGAGCGATGGTCGCGGCCGCGATGATCGCCGGTTTCTTTCCCCTGTTTGTGACTGTTCTGCAAGGTCAGTCAGACATCGTGGTGCTGGTGCCGTTGGCGGCCGCTTACACCGCATGGGCCAAAGGCCGGCATGGTTGGGCCGGCATCTTCAGCGCCCTGGCACTCGCCAAGCCGCAGCTGCTGCTCCTGGTACCGGTGCTCTTCGTGGCCAGGCGCGCATGGCGCGCGCTGGCGGGCTTTGTGGCGGTGGTGGCCGCTCTCGGGTTGGTCTCAGTGGTTGGTTTCGGGCTGAATGCGGTTCTTACGTACCTCGGCCTGGTGGGGGCATGGGCGATCGGCGGCAAGTTGCCAACCAACGGACAGCTTGTTTACACCGACACCGCGGCCTACTCCCTCCGCAACATCCTCGAGGCGGTCCCGGGCGCCGGCAAATACATCGCCCTGATCGTCCTGGTCCTGCTGCTCGTGCTGGCGGCCCTGTCCCTGAGCTGGCGGCCGGACAAGCCGCGGCTGGACTTTGCCCTCGCTGTGGCCGCATCCCTCGTCTTGAGCCCTCACCAAAATGTCCACGACCTCGCGCTCATGGTCATTCCAGGCTTTGCACTGGCCGATCTCGCTGTGGCCAGCCAACTGCGGTCCCCGCGGGCGGCAGCCGTCGTCCTGGCCATCGGATACGCGGCGATCAACATGACCCTTGCGATCAATCTCTGGTCGGCGGCGCTGGGAGCGCTGCTGGTGGCGGGCTACATCACCTTTGAGCGAATGTCGGTGCGCCCGGATCCGGTTCCGCTAGGCGAGCTCACCTGGAGCGGTCCGCGGCCTCGTCGCGTCATCGTCCTGCCCGCCTACAAGGCGGCGAAGACCCTGAAGGAGGTCGTGGGGGACATCCCGCCAGGACATGCCGACCGCATCCTGCTCGTAGACGATGCGAGCGCGGACGCCACCGTGAGCGTCGCCACCGCCCTCAGCCTCGACGTGATTCGACACACGCGCAACCTGGGCTACGGCGGGAATCAAAAGACGTGTTACAGCCAGGCGCTCAAGATGGGCGCCGACGTCGTGGTCATGCTGCACCCCGACGGCCAGTACGACCCGGCCATCATTCCGAATCTCTGTCGGGTGGTAGAGACCGGCGAGGCCGACATCGTGCTCGGGTCACGGTGGCTAGGCATCGACCCGGCGAAGGCTGGGATGCCCTGGTGGAAGAGGATCGGCAACCGGCTCTTGACGTTGGCGGAGAACCGCGTGCTCGGACTGAACCTGTCCGAGTACCACACGGGCTATCGCGCGTACTCGCGGCGATTTCTCGAGGCGATTCCATTTCTCGAGAACAGCAACGACTTCGTCTTCGACACGCAGGTACTGATCCAGGCCGCGGCGTTTGGATTCAAGATCGGCGAGGTTCCCGCCATCGGCAAATACCACGAGGACGCGAGCTCGGTTAATTTTGCGACTTCGACCGTTTACGGCCTGAAGACGCTGGCCGCTCTCGTGAGGTACGTAACCCACCGCGCCGGGTTCAGGTGCCGGTGGCTGACCCCGGCCTCAGATGCCGACAAACAGGCGCTTGCGGTAAGCCAGGTAGCCCACCACGGCTAGGTTCAGCAACAGCGCTCCGACCTTGAAAAGGGTTACGCGGTGGATGACCTCGTACGCCTCGTATGGGATCAGGATTCCGGTGGCGATAACCGTCAGGTACTCGGCCCAGCGGCGGCGCATGGCGAGACCCACGCCTTCGGTGCCCTCCAGCAGGGCGTAGGCAATCGCTCCGATCGCCAGGATCGTGATGTGGTTGAACTTGCCGATCAGCAAGAGCAGGCGCAGGAGCAGCTGGGCGATCACGCCGTTGTCGGCATCCAGGTTGAGCTGGTCCTGCGCGTACCGCGCCCACATGGTCAGCAATCCTTTTTCGCCGGCGACGAGCAGCCCGATCGCGAGGGCGATCAGCGCGATGGACTTCACGATGCGCTCGACGATGATCACCTTGATGAAGGCGTCGTGCTCGCCGCCGATCTGGCCGAGCTCGGCCCAGAAACGGCGGAGATAGTGCGGCCGGCTTGAGGTCGGCGGTCTCATCGACCTGACCTTAACAAGCCGGGTTGTCAAGGGCGGCTGAGCTTTCTAAGGTGATATGTCAGGCTCGGCAGGCTGGGGGAGGGACCTGCTGGGAGAGGGAGGGCCCTCACAAGGGGTCCAATACTCAGACCGGGTGTTCGCGGTGCTCCCGGAAAAGCATCACGCGGCAGTTGGCGTTCTTCAGCACGTAGGGCACGGTCTTGCCCATGTTGAACTCACCGAATCGCCTCTTGTACGGCAGGCCCATCACGATCAGGTCGGCCCCCCACTCGGCGGCCTCATCGACGATCGCCGGGCCCGTGTCCCGCGCCTGCACGAGTTCCGTCTCCACCGGCAGCTGAGACTGCGCGACCAGCTGCTCGACCTCGTCCAGGATCTTCTCCCCCCGCTCAACCACATCATCGAGCACTGCGCCCAGGGGTAGGGACCGGTTCACTTCGATGATGTGCACCGCGTACAGCCTTCCGCCATGCGGATCCGTCATCCGGCTCGCCAGCCGCACGGTCTCGGCGTCGATCCCCTGGCCGCCCACCGCGACCAGCACCTTCTTGGAGGCGGTCGGGTGCGAGTGATCCGCCATCAGTGTTGGGGTCCTCGGCGGATCCGCCGCACCAGCACGTACACCCCAAAACCCACGCAGATGGCCACGGTGACCAGCCCGACCCCTTGCGAGGCAGGATCGAGTCCCCGGTGGACGGCCAGGTAGAGCAGCACCCAGAGACCCAGTCCGAGCGCCATCAGACCCATGAACGTAAACGGGAAGCGCAAGCGTCCAAATCCTAACAAGCCCGGCGGAGGGCCCTTCCAGGGCCTCCCTATAATCAACCAGCTTTGAAGCTGCTGATCGTGGGGTGTGGGCGGGTCGGTTCGCAGATCGCCGCGGACATGGACCGGACCGGCCACCAGGTGATCATCATCGACAAGGACCCCAACCAATTCTCGCGGGCTGCCTCACGTGGGGTGCTGACCGCGGATTTCAAGGGCGACCAGGTGGTTGGCAACGGCACCGACGCCGACGTCCTGCGGCGGGCCGGAATCGAGGACGCCGACGGGTTTGTGGCGGTGACCGAAGGCGACAACCGCAACATCATGGCCGCGCAGGTCGCCAAGCACGTCTTCAAAGTCCCACGCGTCGTGGCCCGGATCTACGACCCCGAGCGGGCGGAGGCCTACGAGAAGCTCGGCCTGCACACCATCTGCCCGACCATCGAAGGCGCCAAGCACATCGAGAAGACCCTGCTGGAGACACACTAGGTGTACGTGATCGTTGTGGGCGGCGGGACCGTCGGCTACTACATGTCCCGCGACCTGCTCGAGCGCGGGCACGAAGTCACGCTCATCGAAAAGAACTCAGCCCGGGCCGATTGGCTCGAGACACAGCTCGGCAGCATCGTGATGCGTGGGGACGGATGCGAGGTGAAGTTTCTTTCGCAAACAGGCATTGAACGGGCCGACGCAATCCTCGCGGTCACCGCCGACGACGAGGACAACCTCATCGCGCTGCAGATGGCGAAGAAGCATTTCAACGTCAAGAAAACAATCGCGCGGGTCAACAACCCATCCAACGTCGAGATCTTCAAGATGCTCGGCGTCGACGATGCGGTGTCGGCGACCGATGTCCTGCTCGCGGCGTTGGAACCGCCGATCACCGACTGATCAAAAAGAAAGGACCGCTCCCATGGAGCGGCCCTCTAAGAACTCCTGATTACGAAGACTTGCCGATTCTGTAGATCTTGGTTCCGCAGATCGGGCAAGTCCCAACCGTTGCGGGCTTGCCGTTCTTCATCGTGATCGGCTGCGGGTCGACCATCTCGACCTTCTTCTTGTCCTTCAAACAGTAGCCTTCCATCGTTTAACCATCCTCAATCACGGATTTGATCCGAAAGAAAGAGACCGCTTGAGAGTGCGGCCTAAATCGATTCGGGTTATACAGCCTTGCCGATTTTGTAGATCTTCGTGCCGCAGTTGGGGCAAGTTCCAACTGTCGCCGGCTTGCCGTTCTTCATTGTGATCGGCTGAGGGTCGACCATTTCGACCTTCTTCTTGTCCTTCAAACAGTAGCCTTCCAAGTAGTCACCGTCCTTATACGAGATTCTGTTTCGGGGGCCGGACGTGCCCATTCTAGGGGTGCGTCTTTGCCCAATACAACCCCAATTCAAACTGAGTTCAGAACCAGGGGTCAAAAGGGGGCTTTGAAATGCGCGACAAATGGCCCCTCGAATGCCCTCCTGGAGGCCTCGTCAAAGAGCACGAATCGGACTTCTTCAGGGCTCCATCCGCCGATGAGCGCGTCGTGCAGACTGCCTGCCATGATGGTTGCGCATTCATCCATCGGAAACCTCGCGATCCCCGTCCCCACCGCCGGAATCGCGATGGACCGCACATCATTCTCGCGAGCGAGCCGGAATGCATGGTCCATTGATGACCGCAGGGCGTGCGATGTCGTGACTCCACCGAGGCTCATGCTCGCGGCGTGGATTACAAAGTGCGCCGGTAGGTCTCCGGCGCCGGTGATCGCTGCCTCACCCACTTTGATCGGTCCGTGCGCATCGCACTCTTGTTGTATCGCAGCGCCGCCGTGCCGGCGAATCGCGCCCGCAACACCTGCACCAAGCACGAGGTCGTTGTTGGCCGCGTTGACGATGGCGTCCACGTCCTGCTCGACCAGATCGCCGTTGATGATCACGACGCGCGGCGCAGAGATTCCTCCACCTCAGCCACACGCTCCACCAATTCTTCGGTCGTCGCTTTCGCGATGCCTTTCACGCCAATCGACCCGATGGTGATCGACGCGCATGCCAGGCCCCACACAAGTGCATCCTGCAGGCCACTCGGCTGGCCACCCGTGCTCAGCCATCGCGCGAGCATTCCCCCAGCCAGCGCATCGCCCGCGCCTGTGGTGTCGACCACCGGCGCGTCTTTGACCGCGGGCATGCGCACCACGCCATATTCCGTGTACGCGGCAAGACCTTGAGACCCGCCCTTGATCACAAGGCCCTGGAGCCACCACTGACGCCGAAACTCCTCAGCGTCCTTGCCGCCGAGGGCTGCGAACTCCTCTTCATTGCAGAAAAACCAGCCGGCCCTGCGTAACACATCCCTGACCTCGGGCGGTCGGGCCTCCACGTATGAGAGCATCGCGTCGGCGGCGAGAAGCTGTGCGCCGCCGAGCAGCGCCATCAGCTGCGCCTGGCGATCTGGCCTCATCGACCCAACGAAAGCCCACCCCGCGAAATCCGCCGGCACGGCCGGGGACCAGCTGTCATAGATGTCGTCGCTGCTTCCCAGGTCGACGTTGCGACCGTGCTCCTGGTGCGCGCGCCAGCGGTAGGTGGGAGCCTCGAGGATCTGAAGCATCTCGACGTCGATCGTGCGGCCGCTGAATGCCTGTGCGACACGCTTGGCGCCGTCGACTCCGACGGGCGCCATGACCTTCACCGGCAGGATCAAGCTCGCCGCGAGGGCAAAGTAGACGGCGGATCCGCCGAGAGTTTCATCGACCTTGCCGAAAGGGCCGTCACGCGTGTCCAGGGCTACTGACCCGGCGACGAGAAGGTCTGGTCGCTGGTCAGGCACGGCGACCAGCGCCGCTGCTTGCCGTGACCACGTGGCGCGCGTGCCGAAGCTTGTCCAGGAAGTCCTGGGGAGTCGTGTAGTCCTCGATCTCCATCCAGCTGCGTCCGAGCTCGCTTGCAGCGTGCGCGTCGGATCCTGTGGCCGAGACCTTCTTCAGCTCCACGGCAAGCCGGGCGGCCGCCTGGTTTTCCGCCGGCTCACACCAGGCGTTGTATGTCTCGATGATATCGATCCGGTCCGCGAGCTCCACCACGCGTTCGGCCGTGAAGTTCGAGCGATGGCGGTCGAGTGGATGCGGGACGTAGGTGAGACCACCCATCTCGTGAATCATGTCCATCACATCCTCGGCGCGCAGGTACGGCGGAAGCCCGCGCGTGATGAACAATCCGATCACCTCACCCTCGCGCGTCTTGGCCTCTTCGCCGACGATCGCCAGGTCTGGCGCGATCTCGGCCAGCGCAAGCGCTCCCTCGACGGTGTTGTGATCGGTCAATGCGATGCGATCGAGACCACATTCTGCGCAGCGATCTACGAGCTCCTGAAGTGTGCTCTGGCCGTCGTGCGAATAGCGCGAATGCAGATGAAGGTCGATCCGCACCGCTGGATACAGCTAGACGGTGGCGGCTTCTCTGAGCATTCGCTCGCGGGCGCGAGCAAACAGCGGGATCACCTCGGCCGGACCGCGGTTCTCGCATGACTGCGTCATCAGGGCAGCCTGCGCGTCGTAGATGATCTCCATCACCTGCTCGGGTCGTCGCTCGCGGCCGAGGCGTCCCGGCAACTCGGGATGCGCGTGTCGCAGCACGACCATCAGGCGAGCGACCAACCAGCCGGGAACGATCCGAATTTCCTGCACGAGGCATTCCTCGACCCAGAAGAGAAGCTCATCCGATTCCTGTAGCAGACGGCGCGGCGTCACTTTGCGCCGCCGCCTCCGATGCCAGCGCAGGTCACGCTGCTGCTCTTCAATGGTTTCTTGAAGCATCGCTTGCAACCCACTATATCAGCGCCCCACTGCAGTTCTGACTCTTGACGGATAACACAATGTTCGCCATCCACCCGCTGCCGGTACGAGGTGGACCTGTCGATCGAATGTCCACTCCCGCCACTGCTGCCGGACGCGATAGCGCATCACCATTCGCGCGACGTTGCTGTACGCCCGTTGGTGCGTCTGATCGGTCCAATCTTCGATGACCTTCACGCTCACGACCTGCATGTCCAGCAGCTCGACGTCGTCATCGAGACGGGGCATGTCTCGCATGAACGCTTCGCGTCCGCCCCACGCGCGCTGTGCGTCCTCGGCGAGCATCTCCCACATCTCGTCGAAGCGCCCCTCGGCGTGCAGCTTCATGAAGCGCATCTCAAACGTCGCCGGCGCGATCGACGTGGGCGGGCCGGGCCGCAAGGGCTCCGTGGGCGGCGGAAGAGCCGCGACTGCGCCTGCCATTCCTGTCCCGATCGAAGCGCTGACGAACTTCCCGAAGTCGTCCGCGGGCCACGTCGTGAACTGGCCGGCGATGCGGGCCAGGACCGATTCCACGGCCGTCCAGCGACGGAGCCGGCGAAGAAGCCTATTGACCATTGGCGCTAGATGTTGTGTGATGTCCCCAGACTGTATACAGAATGTGGATAACTCGCAACCCCCTGTCCTCGGCTGCCTGCCGCCGCCGCGGCCGGTCCGCGAGCTGGCACCGCCCGGCGGGCTGCGGTCATCCTCATCGCTGGGAAGGCGCCTGGATCGTGGCGATCTGGCCGCGCCGTACCCACAGGCCTCATCTCAAGCGGATCAACTCTTGATCCGGATCGGCGTGTCTGCCTGGCGCGTCGCGCCGCGGACTCAGCCGAGTGTCATTCGACGCACGATTGCGGCCACCTCTGGCAGCGGCACGCCCACAGGACAGGCCGCAGCCGCGGCTTCGAGGTCCGGCTCGTCTCCTGCGACATCGGAGGATGCGTCGCCCAACCGCGCGTAGAGGCGCATGTATGAAGAGGCCAGATCCGGAAGGCGCGTCTTCCCGATGCGTCCAGCGGCGAGAGCGCACAGTCCGCAGTTGATGCAGCCGACGAGACGTGGATGTCGTTCGCGCTCTGCAGGCTGCACCGCGCGAATTCCGTCCGGTGCGTAGGTCTCGAACAATTCCACGAGCTGCGAGCGGGGGCGGCTCAGCCGGCGCCGCGCGAGGTGAACCCCGTAAGCCAGGGCGAGCTTCGCCAGAGAGTCGGTACGGCCCATGTCTAGTTGAAGAGTCCTCGCATGGCGCCCTGGGCAAGCTCTTCCTGCGCCCAACCTGCCTGACCCATGACGGATGCTCGCCCCAACCAGGCGCCGCGCACGAACTCGCGGGCGGCTTCGAATCGCTGCGTCGCGCTCCAGCCGAGCTCGCCGCCGATGACCTCCGCCGCACGCAACACGCAAGCGGCGCCGGCGCACGGACCCGCCGCCAGGCCGACGCGTCTGAAAGCGTCGGCAAGCGAGCGCACCTGCTCGTGGCGAGCCGAGTACGCGAGCTCCGCTTCGGTCATCGGCTCGCATCGACAGACCAGGCGGCCGGCGCGACCGCCGTCCAGGATCTTGCCGGCATTCGAGCCGTGCCGGCTCTGCAACTTGATGGCGGCCAGCGCCGGTATTCCGCAGCGCCGCGCCAGCTCGGAAGCCGGCTCCATCTCCGACTCGTTGCCGGGGAGTGGAGTCGTGGCCGTCGCGCATGGGGCCTCGTGCCCGAGCTTGCGGCACACCACATCGGAGGTCCGCTCGGCCATGAGCCGGTACATCGACAGCTTGCCTCCGGCGATGGTTACAAAACCATCGACGCCTTCAGTTGCGTGGTCGATCACCTCAAAGCGGCGTGAGAGCTCATCCTCGTAACGCCGCCATTTGAACAACGTCGGGCGCACCCCGGTCGTGGTGCGGACCGGCCTGTATTCGCGGATGGACGGAAAGACGCGCTCGAAGGCCTGGAGCAGGTAGTCGACCTCGTCCTCGAGGACGTCCACGGAGTCGAGATCTCCATAGAAATCGTCATCGGTGGTTCCCAGGAGGGTGAAGCCTGCGTGCGAAACCATGAGCAGGTCACGACCGTCAACCGACTCCGCGCTGATCGCGAAGTTCGAGATGCGGTGCGGATAGACGATGTGGATGCCCTTGGCCGGTCGTAGCTGAACGTCAAGGCCGGCCAACCCGCTCACCTGCGGCGACCACGGGCCCGTGGCATTGACGACCACACGGGCTCGGGCTTCGGACACGGCGCCGTCCGATCCGCGATACCGGACACCGATCACCTTGCCACCGTCGCGCACCAGGTCGATGACTTTCGTGTGGTTGAGAGCGCGCGCCCCGTGCACCACTGCGTCCTCGACGTTCGCGTAGACCAGTCGGTACGGGTCAACGCCCCACTCCTCCATGGTCACCGCGCCGATCAGCTCGTGCGTCAGGCCAGGCTCAGCCTCCAGCGCCTCTTCGGCGCTCAGGCGCCGGTGCGGATGGGCCTTCTTGAGCGGCTGAAAGCGGTCATAAACCTCCATCGCCGTCTCCATCCGTTCGATGTTGTTCCTGTCGTGCGGAAGCACCGGGATGAGGAAGACGACCCTGTAGACGAGGTTGCGCGCTATCGACACGATATACCCCGCGTCCTGGGTGGACAGTCGCGTCGTGTCCCAATCGAACTCGAGATAGCGCGGGCCGCCGTGGATCATCCAGCTCGATCCCCCGGTGGTGCCGGCACCCCAGTCGCCCTTGTCCAGCAGCAGCACGGACAGCCCGCGCAAAGATAGGTCGCGCGCGATGCCCGCACCGGTCACGCCGCCGCCTATCACGCAGACGTCGTGAGCGCTCGGCGCGCTCAAACGAGGATCACGTTCGCGAGTCTAACTGGCGGCTTCGTGCTGCTTCTGGAACTCGTCGATGATTGCTTTGGCCAGATGGGCCGGCATCTCGTCGTAGTGCGAGAACTTCTGGTGGAAGCTTCCGCGCCCCTGCGTAATCGAGCGCAGGTCGAGAGCGAAGCGCAGCATCTCGTGCGCCGGCACGGTGGCGCGCACATTCTCGTAGCCGTCGTCGGGCTCGGTCCCGAGGATCTTGCCCCGGCGTCCGTTGATGTCGGACATGATCGCGCCGAGGTTCTTTTCGGGCACGCGGATGTCTGCTTCCACGACGGGCTCGAGCAACACAGGCCCTGCGTCCAGGGCGCCCCTGCGGATTGCCATCGAGCCCGCGATCTGGAACGCCATGTCGTTGGAGTCGACCTGGTGGAACTTCCCGTCCACCAGCGTCACCTTGACATCGACCATCGGATATCCGGCGACCACTCCCTTGGCCATGTTGTCCACGATCCCTTTCTGTACCGAGACCCGGAAGTTCTGAGGGATCGCTCCGCCGAAGATCTTGTCCTCCCAAACGAAGCCTTCGCCTCGCTTGGTCGGGCCGACCTCGATGACACAGATCCCATACTGGCCGTGGCCGCCCGACTGCTTGACGTGCCGGCCCTCGACCCGGCTGTGGCCCGAAACGGTCTCGCGGTAGGCGACGCGCGGCACCTCGGTCGTCGCCTCTACCCCGTACTTACGCTTGAGCTTGTCGAGCGTGACGTCCAGGTGGACGTCGCCCAGCCCGGCGATCACAAGCTGCTTGGTCTCTTCCACACGCTCCACGTGCAGGGTCGGGTCCTCTTCGCTGAGCCGAGCCAGCCCGCTCGAGATCTTCTCCTCGTCGCCTCTTGCCTTGGGGGTGATCGCAAGCGAATAGGCAGGGCCGGGCAGGTCCAGCGGCGGAAGCGGTCCGCCGTCCTTCATGCCCAGGGTGTCGCCCGTGAGCGTGTGCGCGAGTTTGGTCGCGGCGCCGATGTCGCCGGCCCTCACCTCACTGGTGGAGATGTGCTCTTTGCCGCGCGGAAAGAAGATCTGCGCGAGCCGCTCCTCGCCCCCGCGGCTCAGGTTGGGAAGGTGCGCGTCGGTTTTGACCGTGCCCGACACCACCTTGAAGTAGCTGACCCGGCCGAACTGGTCGCCTCCGGTGCTGAACACGAACGCCTTGACGGGCTTGTCGGGCTGGACGTCGGGCGGAGGCATCAGCTCCGCGATCGTCGACATGAGCGTGCGAACACCGAGCAGCTTGGTCGCCGAGCAGCACACCACCGGCGCGACCTTCCCCGCGAGGATTCCCTCACGCAACCCGCGCTGGATCTCCTCCTCGCTCAGGGTGCCCGCGTCCAGGTATTTCTCGAGTAGGGAGTCGTCGCTCTCCGCCGCCGCCTCGATCAGCTGGCCGCGGTATTGCTCGACCAGTTTCTGCATGTCGTCCGGGATTGGAACCTCACTGCCTTTGCCGTCGGGCGTCGTCACGAAGGCCTTGAGGTGGAGGAGGTCGACGATGCCACGAAAGTCCTGCTCCGAGCCGATCGGAAGGTGCAGGGGAAATGGGCGTGGCGTGAGCACCTCGCGCATCGCCGCGACTGCGGCGTAGAAGTCGGAGTTCTCCTTGTCCAGCTTGTTGACCACGACGATTCGCGGCTTGTTGCTTCGATTGCATTGCTCCCAGGCGACCTCGGTTCCGACCGCGAGCTGGGGGCCGGCGCCCACCACCACGACTGCGCCCTCGGCGACTCGGAGCCCGCTCAGCACCTGGCCCGCGAAATCGAAGAACCCGGGCGCGTCGAGGATGTTGATCTTGAAACCATTGTGCTCGGCGAATGCGACTCCGAGGTTGATCGAGATCTTGCGCTTCTGTTCTTCAGGCTCGAAGTCGGTGGTCGCGGTCGCCTGGTCAGGCGCGCCCATGCGCTGGATCGTGCCCGAAGCGAACAGCATCGCCTCCGCGAGCATGGTCTTGCCGTCGTGTGAGTGGCCCAACAGGACCACGTTCCTGATCTTGTCCGAAGCGTACTCAGTGGCCATCCAACCCCCTCGCACCCCCGTAAGCAGACGCGGTGATCACAAGTCTAAGCCGCGGTTAAGAGCGGGTTGGCTTGGGTATCATCAATTACCAATGGCCAAGAAGACCGCATCCATCGAAGAGGTTCTCGCCGCCGTCGAGGCTGCCCGAGACAAGGTCATGGCCGACGAGGTGAAGTCGCTCACCAAGCTCGGCATTCCCAAGGCGATGGCGTACCAGATGATCGCCAGCAGGTTCCACCAGAAGGTGGGGAACCAGGAGGAGGCCGAGGCCGACCCGTTTGAGGGCAACGCAACCTCCTGGGAAGAAATCGGCTAACCACGCTCCGGCGGCGTGAACCGAGCCAACCGGCTCGCCCGTCTTCTGAGAATTCTCTCTGTGGTCATCGCCGAGCCTGGGCTCAACCCCCTCGAGCTGGCCGAACGGGCCGGCGTCTCCGAACGGACGCTGCGGCGGGACCTGGTGCAGCTGCGCGGACTCGGCTACGAGGTGGCGTACACGGGAGGCTATGAGGTGCAGGAGAAGCTGAATCTGGAAGGTCGCGCGGGCCACCGCTCGCTGGGCCGCCTCTACGAGCAGCACCTGGACCTGCTGCGCAAACAGCTGCCCAAACGGCTGGCTGCCCAGGTCACCGAGGAGGTCGACTCGCTTGCGCCGGCTGCGCTCGCCTCCCTGTTCGCGACCGCCATCGAACGGCACTCCGGAGTCTCCGCCGGGCGCGCGCAGAGCGCACTAGAGCCTAGATGAGACCAATCGTGCTGATCCCGAGCGGCGACAGTGACGCCGACTTCATCTATGCCACCGGCCTGGCGGTAGAGACGAGCCTGTACATTCGCTTCGGCGAGGGCGACGACGTGCTGGTAACCAGCCCCCTTGAGATCGAACGCGCTCGAGTGCAGAGCAAGGCGGCTCGCAAGCTCCTGCTGGAGGAAGCCGGCTACGAAGCCGCCGGCCCTTTCATGTCCTACGCGCGCCTGGCGGCCAGGATGCTGCGCGAGCGCGGCGTCGAGTCGGCGCGCGTGTCGCCCCGGCTGCAAGCGGGCTATCTCGAGGCCCTGCGCGAAGCGGGGCTCGAGGTCGAGGTCGACATCGAGCTGTTCCAGGCGGAGCGGAGACGCAAGTCCGCGGCGGAAGCCACTTTCATCGAGGCTTCGCAGCACGCGGCCGAGGCCGCTGTGGTTGAAGTGGTCAGCCAGCTCGCACAGGCCGACATCCGGGACGGGATCCTGTGGATGGACGAAAAGCCACTGACGTCAGAGCGGCTGTACGCCCGCGCCTCGTTGCTCCTCGGTGAGAGGGGCTTTGTGTGCCCGGACATGATCATCGCGGGCTCCCCTGAGTGTGCGATGCCTCATTACCGGGGCGAAGGCCCGATCCGCGCACATGCCCCCGTGATCATCGACATCTTTCCAGCGAGCCGGAACACCCACTACCACGGCGACCTCACGAGAACAGTCGTCGTGGGAGAGGTTCCTGAGGAGATCCGCCGCATACATGCCGCCGTCTTGCAGGCGCTCGACGCCGGCATCGAGTCGATCAAGGCCGGGGCGTCCGGCCGCGATGTTCACGAGGGCGTCTGCCGGGTCCTGGTGGATCGAGGCTACGGGACGACGACGAAGGGCTTCGAGGGTGTAGACGGCGGCGCGAAGATGAACCACTCGACCGGCCATGGCGTCGGGCTGGAGGTGCACGAGGAACCCGCGCTGCGGGGGCCGGACGAGAACATTCTTCAAGAGGGTGACGTCGTGACTGTCGAGCCCGGCCTCTATCTCCTGGGGCTCGGTGGAGTGCGTATCGAGGATACGGGCATGGTCACCAAGGACGGCTTCAAGAACTTCACCGCTCTCACGCGAAGCCTCGATCCCCGCGATTACCTGTAAAGTGACCGTATACAGTGTCTGACGACGAAACGCTCGGACAGAGAATCCACCGCGTGCGCCAGGAGCGCGGGTTGAGCCTGGCCAAGGTAAGCGGCCCGGATTTCAGCCGCGCCTTCCTCCACCAGGTCGAGCATGGAATGAGCCAGCCCTCGACTCGAGTGCTGAGGGTGATCGCGGGGCGCCTCGGCACGGAGGTCGATTACCTGCTCGAGGGCCGCCTGCCGGGCGTCGAGCGCGAGCTCGCGCTCGAGAAGGGCCGTGTGCTGCTGGCGCGCGGCGATGCACGCCGGGCACTGGTGGCGCTGCAGCCGGCCGCCGATTCCACCGAATGGCCGCTGGGAGCCGACGCGCGGCTGAGCCAGGCGGAGGCGCTGCGCGCCCTCGGGCGCGACGACGAGGCGAACGCGATGCTGGCGCACGAAAAGGACGCGATCGCCGCGCGCCGCGATCGGCACCGGCTGCAGCGGCTGCGAGCGATCGAGAAAGGGGAGCGGATCGGTTACGGCGAGGGCGGGACGAAGGGTGCGCTGGAGTCAGCCGTCACGGCGCACCTCAAGCTTGCCGACCAGGCGGAGCGCAACGCGAACAGTCGCGACGCGCTCGAGCACTATCGAGCGGCTCGCGTTCTTCTCGAGGTGGTCTAAGAGGCCGAGCCTCTACAGACCGCTGGTAAACGTGAACGCAGGCGGTGGCGTCACCGCGGGCGGCGTGATCTCGAGCGTGATCACCTCGTGCGACTTGAGGGGGATGGCCTTGGGATCGCCCGTGTAAACCGTGGGGCCCTTGCCGTCCTGGAGGTCGATGTAGACCACGAGCTTTTCGTCGGGCGTGAGGGTCAAGGTCGACACGTGTGTTGCGTCCAGCGGCTCGTTGCCGCCTCCATTGGCTTTGTTCCATGCGCTCCAGACGGCGAAGAACTGGCCGAGCGTGAACGTTTGCGTCGCGGGTGACTCGATGTGGATCACGTTCTGGTTTGCCGCGTGTACGTGCAGCCAGTAAAAGCAGGTAGGTGCTGTCGGGCTTCCGCTGATGCCGATGTTCGCCGGGATGGGGAGCACGTTCCCCTGGTAAACGATCTGGATCGCCGCGTGGTAGTGGACCTGGGAGTGCTCGAGCTGGTCGCACGGAACCCCGCCCGCGATTTGTGGCGCGCTGGATTTGTTGTTGGCCAGGAAGTAGATGATCAGGCCGATCGCGAACACCAGCAGGATCGCCGCGACCGCGATCGGTAGAAGCGGGACATCATTCCCTTTCTTAACCCTGACGGGCGGCCGCCGGCTGCCTTTGCCTGAGCCGGTGCGCACCGGGGCCTTCGTTTTGGTTGCCATGTCCCTTGGTAGAATACCGACCTACCCTTTCTGGCTTCGGCCGGAGGCCCCCTGCCCCCGATCGACCGGAGCCTGAACCCATAGGAAGGAGGTCCCCGTTGCGGGATTACGAAGTTCTCTACATCGTCCGCGCTGACCTGGACGACGAGAAGGTCCAGGACGCGGTGAAGCGGGTCAACACGCTGATCGAAAGGTCGGGCGGAACCGTCGAGCGCACCAACCTGTGGGGCAAACGGAAGCTCGCCTATGAGGTCAAGCACCAGAAGGAAGGCTCGTACGTACTCCAGGACTTCTCGTTCGACCCGGGCCGGGTGCCCGAGCTCGAGTCGGCGCTCAAGATCACCGAAGAGGTGTTGCGGCATCTCATCGTGCGCAAGCCCGAGAAGGCCGCTGTCGCGACCGTCGTCGCCCCGCCGCCGGCGGAGGTCGTGCTGGAGCCCATTGCGACGGAGTCAGAGCCTGTCGAGGAACCGGCGGCGGCTAGTGCGGATGGGAAGGAGTCCTAAAAATGTCAAACCTGAACAAAGCGCTGCTCATCGGAAGGCTGACCAAGGACCCGGAGATGCGCTACACGCCTAGCGGGACCGCGGTGACCAACTTCAGCATCGCCACCAACCGCTGGTCGTCCGGTCCGGACGGCGAGAAAAAAGAGTTCACCGATTATCACAACATCGTGGCGTACCCGATCGGCAAGCGAAACCTGGCCGAGACGGTCGCCCAGTACACGCGCAAAGGCGCTCTCGTCTACGTCGAAGGCCGCATCCAGACCCGCTCTTGGGAAGGCCAGGACGGACAGAAGCGGCGTGTGACCGAGATCATCGCCAACGACGTGCAGTTCCTCGAGCCGCGCGGTGCCGGAGGCGGCGGCGGAGCCGGTGGCGGAGCCGGTGCTCCTCCCCGCAGCGGCGGCGGTGCACCCGACGACATCCCCGCTCCGGACGACGCTCCTCGCGACGTCGACCCGGACGAGATCCCCTTTTAGGAGTTATTGATGGCAGTCAACCGTCCACAACGTGAGTCAAGCGGCAGCGGCGGCGGCGGAGGCAGAGGGCCGAAGCGCCAGCACCGCAAGGTGTGCAGCTTCTGTGTCGAGAAGATCCACTACATCGACTACAAGGAGATCTCTCGGCTGCGCCGATTCGTGAGCGACCGCGGCAAGATCCTCCCGCGTCGAGTTACGGGAACGTGCGCGCGGCACCAGCGACCGCTGACGACCGCGCTCGAGCGTGCGCGGTCGATCGCTCTACTTCCGTACACGACCGAAGCGCACTGATCAAAAAGGGCACCTCCCCACTGGTGGGGAGGTCGGCCCGGCCGGAAGGGGAGACCCGGCCTTGACCCGAGGTGCCGATAGAATTCAACGTGCCGCCGCAACCCCGTAATGGAGCGCGCCTCATGACCTTCCAGACCCAGCTGCGAATTCCCGGACCGACTCCGCTGCCCGAGCGCGTCGTGCGGAGCATGAACCGGCCGATGATCGATCACCGCGGTCCCGAGTTTGCTTCCATCCTCGCGGAGATCACGGCGGGCGCGAAGCGCGTCTTCAAGACCTCAAACGACCTCCTCCTCCTCACGTCATCCGGGACCGGAGGCCTGGAGTCTGCGGTGGCAAACCTCGTCTCGCCTGGCGACGAGGTCGTCGTGGCGTTGTGCGGCAACTTCGGTGAGCGGTTCGCGGCCCTCGCGGCCGCTTACGGGGCCGACGTCGCGCGCCTCGAGTCCGAGTGGGGACAGCCGGTCGACCCGGACGACCTGGCGCGTGTGCTCGAGCAGCATCCGAAATCGAAAGTCGTGCTGCTGACCCACAACGAAACTTCGACCGGCCTCACCAACCCGCTGCGTGAGCTCGCGCGTGTCGCCCGCGACGCGGGAAAGATCGTGGTCGTCGACGGTGTGAGCTCCATCAGCTCGATCGCCATCGAAACCGACGAATGGGGCATCGACGTCGCGGTCAGCGGCTCGCAAAAAGGATGGATGGCGCCGCCGGGATTCGCGCTCGTCAGCGTGAGCGAGCGCGCGTGGGCTCAGCAGGCCAAGGCACGTTCCCCGCGCTTCTACTTCGACTGGAAAGAAGCCAAGACCTGGGCTGAGAAAGGCATGACGCCATTCACCCCGGCAGTCGGAGTGGCGTTTGCCCTGCAGGAGGGCCTGCGCATGCTCGAAGAGGAAGGCCTCGACAACGTCTATGAACGACATGCCCGGCTGGCGCGCGCGACCCAGACCGGATTGCAAGCGCTGGGCTTCCACCTTTACGCGCGAGAGGGCTATCGCTCGAACACGGTCACGTCGGCCGTGCCGCCCGCGGGCCTGGATGTCGCGGCGTTCCGCAAGCTCCTCGACGCGAAGTACGGGGTCGTCATCGCCGGCGGCCAGGGCAAGATGACCGGGAAGATGATCCGCGTCGGACACCTTGGCGCGGTCGCGGAGGGTGACGTGATCCAGGTGCTGTGGGCCATGGAGCAGGCGCTCGAGGAGCTGGACATCGCACCTGCCGATGGCCGGGGCGTGGCGGCGGCAACCGCTTCACTGCAGGGCGTCGCCGCAGCGACTCGCTAGCGTTGCCTCGGATCCTGGTCGCCGACCCGCTGGCCGAGGATGGCCTGGAGAGGCTTCGGCGAGCGGGAGAGGTGACAGTGGTCAGCAAGCTGGGCGAGGCCGAGCTCATCCAGCGCATCCCGGAGTTCGACGCATTGGTCGTGCGGAGCGAGACGCGAGTCACCGCGCAGGTCCTCGAAGCCGGGCGAAAGCTGCGCGTGGTCGGGCGCGCGGGCGTCGGAGTGGACAACATCGATGTTCCCGCCGCGACCCTCAAGGGCATCCTCGTCGTCAATGCCCCGCGTGGCAACATCGTCGCCGCCGCCGAGCACACCATCGCGCTGCTTGTCTCTCTTGCGCGCTGGATCCCGCAGGCGGACGCCTCGGTCAAGCGTGGGGAGTGGACTCGCTCGAAGTTCATCGGTACGGAGATCCGCGGCAAGACGCTCGGGGTCATAGGTCTCGGGAACGTCGGATCAGAGGTGGCCAAGCGCGCGCACGGGTTGGAGATGGAGGTGGTCGCCTACGACCCCGTCGTCTCGGTCGAGCGGGCCGAGCTCTTCAACGTCGAGCTCGTGGGCCTGAGCGATCTCCTCGAGCGAGCCGACTTCGTGACCGTGCACGTCCCGCTCGTCGACGCGAATCGCAACCTGATCGGCGCGCCCGAGCTGGCGCTCATGAAACCCGGTGCTCGCCTGATCAACGCCGCCCGGGGCGGCATCGTGGACGAGGAAGCGCTCTGCGAAGCACTCAAGTCCGGCCGGCTCGCCGCCGCGGCTTTTGACGTGTTCGTGAACGAGCCTCCCGGTGACAATCCGCTGCTTGGGCTGCCCAATTTCGTCGCCACACCGCACATCGGGGCTTCGACCTCCGAAGCCCAGGTCTCGGTCGCGTTCGACGTTGCAGAGGAGGTGGCTGCCGTGCTGGCGGGCGACTTGCCGCGGTTCGCCGTCAACGCCCCGGCCTTGCCCCCTGAGGAGCTCGTGTACCTGCGGCCGTTCGCCGACCTGACCGAGCGGCTGGCCGCCCTTCATGGGCAGCTCTTTGGTGGCCGCGTCAGCTCGATCGAGCTGGACTTCGACGGCGAGCTGGCGGAGCACGACATCAACCTCCTGGTCGCGTCCGCCATCAAAGGTGTCCTGCAGCCGTTCACGGAAGACCGCATCAACCCGGTCAATGCGCGGCTCATCGCCTCCGGACGCGGCGTGAAAGTGATCGAGCGCCGCAGCCCCGCGCACGGCAGCTACGCGAGCCTGGTCACCGTGCGGATTGGAGGCCACGAGCTCGCGGGCACGGTGATGAACGGCGAGCTGCGGGCCGTGCGCATCGACTCGTTTCGCGTCGATCTTGTGCCGGAAGGTCGCTTCCTGGTCAGCCGGCACGAGGACCGACCCGGCGTCGTCGGGCGTTTCGGCACGATCCTGGGCGAGCACGACGTCAACATCGCGAGCATGCAGGTCGGACGTGACTCGCCGCGCGGTAGCGCGATGATGATCCTCGCGGTGGACGACCGGGTCGCGCCGGAGGTGCTGACGCGGCTCCGCGAGGTGGAGGGCATGTCGGACCTCCGCTATGTAGAGCTGGGCGAGACCGGAGGATCCGATCGCTGACGTCCGTGCCTTGCAGGGCATCCGCTACCACCTGGCTCGGGCCGGCGACCTCAGCAAGCTCGTCGCCCCTCCGTACGACGTCATCCCCGAGCCGGAGCTGGCGCGATATGAGGCGCTTTCGCCGCACAACGTCGTCCGGCTGACGCGACCGGGCCGCGACTATGACCGCGCCGCCCGAACGTTTCAGGAATGGCTGGCGGACGGCATCCTTGCACCGGATCCTCCTTCGATGTATGTGCACGAGGTTCGGTTCGACGGCCGGCGCCGCCGCGACCTGATCGCGGGCCTGCGGCTCCAGCCCTACGACGACCGAGTCGTGCTGCCACACGAGCGCACGCACCGGGGGCCCAAGGAGGACCGCCTCGCTCTGATGCGCGCGACGAAGGCGAGCCTCGAGCCGCTGTGGTTCCTTTACGAAGGGCGCGGCAGCGGCCTCCCTCAGATCATCGAGGTCATCAGCGAGCGCAATCCGGCAGTGGTCTTCACGGGTCCAGAAGGCACTGAGCACCGGCTCTGGGTGATCTCGGACCACGCCCTCCATTCCGCGGTCCATGCCGCGCTAGACCCGCTGCCCGTCCTGATCGCGGACGGCCACCACCGCTACGAGACGGCGCTCGCCTATTCCGAGGAGGTTGGTGGCGACCCTGACGCGGCTTCGCGGTTCACGCTGGCCCTGATGACCGATCTCGATGATCCAGGCCTGCAGGTGCTCCCGACCCACCGGGTCCTGAAAGCGGGAGTCGCCGTCACCGGCGGGGAGGACATGGGTACGTTGGACGAGACGCTCGCCGGCTTGCGCGGTCGTGTGGCCGTCGGTACCTATCACGACCATCGATTTCAGGTCGTGCCGCTTGAGGGCGAGCTGGCCCTGGTGGAGCTGCACACGCAGGTGATCGACAACATCCTTGGAAAGAGGAACCCGGAGGAGTTCCTCCTGTACACCCGCGACCCGGCTGAAGCGGTCCGCCTGGTTGACAGCGGCGTCGGCTCGGCCGCCTTCTTCCTCGACGCCCCCGACCTCAGGCTGGTTTTGAAGCTGGCCCAGGAAGGGAAGACTCTACCTCAGAAGAGCACCTACTTCCATCCCAAACCCCCGTCGGGAATGGTGTTTTTCGAGCTCCACCAAAACCTCTACTTATAGTTAGGAACCCCAAAAAGAATGCCGACTTACGGTTACCGCTGTGGCAGTTGCGGCCACCAGTTCGAGATCGTCCAGAGGATCTCCGAGGAGCCTTTGACGACGTGCCCCAAGTGCCAGGGGAAGCTCTCCAAGATGCTGTACCCGGTTGGAATCAGCTTCAAGGGCAGCGGGTTCTATACGACAGACTACAAAGGAGCCGGCAAGAGCTCCGAGGGATCGAGCAACGGCTCGGCCTCGAGCTCGGACGGGGCCGGCGAGAAAAAGCCGGAAGCGAAGCCTGAGTCGAAGTCGGAAACCAAGACAGAGTCAAAATCGGATACCAAGACGGAGAAGAGTTCCTAGATGTCAAACCTCCAAGCAGTGACCGACGCGGAGTTCGAGAACCTCGTTTTGAAGTCCGACGTTCCCGTGCTGGTCGACTTCTGGGCGACCTGGTGCGGCCCGTGCCGCATGATCGCGCCGATCGTGGAGCAAATCCACACCGAGCTCGGCGACAAGGTCAAGGTCATGAAGATGGACATCGACGAGAACCCCGCAACTCCGATGTCGCTGGGGATCATGTCGATCCCGACGGTGATCATCTTCAAAGACGGCAAGCCGGCGGAGCGGACGGTCGGCTACCGCCCGAACATGAAGGGCGACCTGACGGCCAAGCTCGAAGCCCTGATCGGAGCGCCCTCCTCTTAACCTCTCGCCTGGCCCGCCTGCTCCGCGCGCGTCGTTAATGTAGAAGCGCAGGGGATGTACGGGAGCTGGTGCTCTCCGCGCTCTTCAAAAGCGTTTGCGGGGCGCTGTGAGGCGTCCCGGGTGAGTTCGATTCTCATCCATCCCCGCCAGTCTTTGGCTGGATTGACAGCCACCGCAGCAAACACCTTCAAACGGCCCAACGCGGGGGCTCATGCTTTCGAGCCTGAATCCATCTCCAGCATCCGCTTTGCGACGGGCGCCGGCGACGGGTCCGTAAACGAGCCGGCGGGCCGCAACCACTGCTGGTCGCGACCCGCTCGGAAGATCGAAGTCTCTCTCAGCCTTTGATGTGGATCTTTACCGGTCCGGTCGTCACGGTCGTCGTGGTGGGGTTGAAGCAAGGTGGGCATGTAAAGGTGAACACGGTTAGCGAAAGAGTTGCGGTGGCCTGGCCGCCTGTCAGCGCAGCTGTAAACGGGTCGGTCTGCAGGTCTGGCCCGACGAATGCCTGATAGTCGTGTGAGGTCCCGTCGCACGTGAGAATCACTCCCGGGGACGGGGATCCGAAACCACCCTTACCGCCGGAAGACAGCGTCGCGACTCCAACGGCGACCTTTGAGTTCCCGTTCGACTGGATGACGTTGAGCGTGCCGAACTCCGACTGGCTGGTAGCCCCGTCGTTGGGGGGTGTTGGGCAGGTCACCGAAATTGGCAGAAGGATGCCGAGCCCAGCGCGCGTCGCTGGAGAGCCAATCGAGACCGCCAGCCCTGGATCGGCAGATGCAGCGACTGGAACGAGCCCAAGCAAGAGGACGGGAGCAAGTGCGCCGAATCGTAAGAGCTGCTTGACGAACATTTGGTCACCTCATGAAGGACTTCTGGCCGGAACAGCGTCGACGCTCAGCGCGAAGCCGTATCAATGCCAATCTCATCCGGTTTCAAATTTGGTCTCAAGAGCTGGCCGCGGCGGTTTAGCGGCTGATCAGGCTTCTGTCCCTGGGCGCGCCCAGTAATCTCATTTCATGGACGTCAGCGAAAGCAACTTCGAGACGGCCGTTCTCGACCGGTCTCACTCACTTCCGGTAGTCGTCGACTTCTGGGCCGGCTGGTGCGGGCCATGCCGGCAGCTCGGTCCCATCCTGGAGCGGGAGGCTTCCAAGCGGTCCGGCAGACTGGAGCTGGTCAAGCTCGATGTCGACGCCAATCCGTCCGTCTCACGGTCATATGGAATTCAAGGCATTCCGGCGGTCAAGGCTTTTCACAAAGGCCGAGTCGTCGCCGAGTTCGTGGGTGCTCAGCCCGCCGCCGCGGTGGAACGCTTTCTCGACTCACTTCTCCCGTCTGAGGCAGAACTACTCGCTCACAAGGGCGATGAGGTGTCGCTCCGCGCGGCTCTGAAACTCGAGCCCGGGCAGGCCGATGCCGCCGTCAAGCTCGCACGGATCCTCCACGCCCGCGGGCTGGACCGGGAGGCGCTCGAGGTCCTCGGAAACGTTCATCGAAGCTTTGCGGCCGATGGCCTATCTGCCCGGATCAGGCTCGAAGAGAGCGGGGTGCCTGATCTCAGCCGGCCTTTCGCCGCACTCGATGCGGGCGACAGCGAACAGGCGCTGGACATGCTCATCGAGGCAATTACGCTTGCCCGCACGAACCGCGACGAGATCCGGCGCGTCGTCGTAGGGATCCTCGACGAACTCGGTCTTGATCATCCACTCGCCACCACCTCGCGAACGAGGCTCGCCTCAGCTTTCTACTGACCCAGCGGAACTAGCAAGTAGCTCGAGACGGGACGGCTCATGTTGGAGGTCGATCCGGAACGGGCACCTCCGTAACCATGTTGGACGTCAGGTCGTACATGAAGCCCCGGACCCTGTCGCGAGCTGCGAGATAAGGACACGCGCGGAGGCGCTCCACGTCCTCAGCGATCGCCTGGATTGGGTCCGTGAAGCACCCTAACTCCTCTGCGAAAACGTGGCCGCTCGCCGTGGTGATCAGCTCATTCAGCTGCGCCTGGCTGAAGCGTCCGAGTGCGCAATCCGTGTGGTGGATCACCATGATCTCGCGCGTGTGCATGACCGCCTGCGATATGGCCAGCGCCCGAATCGCGTCACTCGAGGCGCGGCCTCCAGCGTTGCGGATCACGTGGGCATCTCCCGGCCGGAGCCCTAGCAGGGCGCTGACGTCAACGCGAGCGTCCATGCACGTGAGGATCGCCAAATGTTGCACGGGTTCGATGATGCGAGCTGCGGTCCCGAGGTAGTGAAGCCGAGTGCTCATGAGAACTCGGTCGATGGCGTCCACCAGCTAGCGAATCTACAACATCAGTCATCCATCCCAGCCAGATTCGTGTCTCGGCTCGTGCCTGGTTAAACGCGAGACGGTTACGACATGGTTCATGGGAGGGGCGAAACAGCCGCCCCTCCCTGGTCGTTAAGGCGTCGGATCCAGGTAGGCGCCGCCGAAGATGTCGGAGTTGCCGAATGTCGCCGGGCATGCGGTCAATGGCGAGGGCTTGGTGGCCGTGTTGTTGCCGGCCTGAAGGGCCGCCCGCCATGCGTCGACGGCTGGGCAGTCTGCGGCTTTGCGAGCGTCGTTCCACACCGCGGCCCCATAAGTCCGTGTCGCGGTTGCATAGACATAGTCGCCAAGGAACTCATCCGTAAGCGCGTTGGCGCTCGAGCCGCGCGGATCGCCCGGCGCCCCGCGGGTCAACTCGCTGAACGAACCCGTACCGCTGTTGGAGACGTCCGCGTGAAGGACGACCCCGACGAGAGTTCGCGGGTCTGTGGTGTTCGTCCGGAACGGTGTCGTGAACGCGTTGTAGACGACGTAGACATCGGTGCCGTTAGGCGAGATCGCCGGCGCCGTGTAGATGCCCCGATCGCCCGCCGTTCCGATGGTCCGTGGGGTCGCCCACGTGGCGCCCTGATCCGCCGATTCGGTGAAGAACACGTCGGGTTGTGCGAGCGTGCCGCTCACGTAGCTCATTACGATGCGGTTGGTCGCGTCCGCGCCAGAGGGCGCGCCGTTGGCGATGTCGACGCTTGGCGCGGGTGCGAGGTCGCTTCGGGCGCCGGCAATGCCGTCGATCACCGGGCGGCCCTGGACGGGGTCGAGAGCGCCCGGCTGGACGACCGGGCCGACGACCGGGCGAGGGCTGGACCAGCTTCCGCCGCCATTACTCGATACAGACATCATCTCGAAGTGCTGCTTTCCATCGCTGGAGGAGGTGCCGATCCCGAAGATGTAAGCGTTGCCGCTGCTGTCGGTGCGGATCGTGCAGCCGTCGAGAGGGTTGCGGTTGTTGTTGTTCGACGAGGCGCCAATAGGGTGTTCGCTCCACGTGCTACCGCCGTCGTTTGACACGCCGACCTGCAGCCCGGCCGGTGCGGCGTGGCCTTTCTCCTGGCCCACGAAGTCCGCCCAGCAGACGTAGACGGTTCCGAAAAACGGGCTGGAGCTTGCATTGTCGGCCCAGACCTGCTCCTTGTCGGAGAACGTCGTCGTCGACTGCTGCGAGACGATGACCGGAGGCAGCCACGCGTTCTTGCCGGCGGTGCCACCTGCGGCAGCCGTCTGAACGTCGTCTGTGCGCGAAACGCCGATCGCCTCGAAGCCGCGGAACGTCTCGTTGTCCTTGGTGGCGTTGAAGTTCGAAGTCAGGTTGGCGTAATACAGCCGCGAGCCGTTCGACCAGCTGAACCCCGCCGGCCCAGGCCGAGGTCCGAAGGCAACGGCAGGGTCACCGTCGCTGACGAGGCCACGCTCGAAGTACCACGGAAGCGTCCCGATCGCTCCCACAGACGGGGTGCACGGGCCGCCGGTGCAGGCGCGCGCCGACCAACCCGTGTACGTCGGCTGGCTCCACGTCGCCCCTGAGTTAAACGAGAAGTAGACGCCCGAGGTGCCGACGCCCTGCGTGAACGGGCAGGAGTTTCCGTTGCATCCGGCCACGTCGATCTCGTCGTTGGAGCCCGCCACCAGCACGTTCGGTGCGTGAGCGTCCACCGCGATTGTGGGCTCGTTCTGCTTGTTCTGCGGGAACGGCGAGGGCAAGCTCCCAACGTTGATCAAAGTGTCGGGAAGGGCAGCGCTCGCGATTGTCGATCCGGCCAGCAGGACGCCGACCATCACGCCGATAGGTATCGCAGAGAGTCTTCGCATCGAGTCCTCCTCCCAGCAGTTCGTCCTCGCCACCGAGGATCCCAACTCCGCCGGAATTCGTGCCGGCTCAGGTCCTGAGCCTAAACCGGCGAGTGCCCCGCATGCAAATTTCGAGCTAGCCGCTCATGCGACGGAGGAACCGAGACTAGCGATAGCCCGCTTTTGCGGCGCGTTCGGTCGCGGTCCTGAAAGCCGGGAGCACGAACCAGAAGGTGCTGCCTCGCCCCAACGTCGAATCGTGTTGTATCTCGCTTCCATGCAGCACCACCAGGCTCTGGGCGATCGCCAACCCAAGTCCAGTCCCTCCAAATCTGCGAGTCATACTCGAGTCGGCCTGCTTGAACTTCTGGAAAAGACGCGCCCTCGTCTGTTCGCTCATCCCGATCCCGGTGTCCGTCACGCTGACTCGCCAGGAATTTTCCAGGGCGGTGCAGGCCACCGTGACGCCACCCGCCGCGGTGAACTTGATCGCGTTGCCCAGCAGGTTGGTCATGACCTGCTTCAACCGAAACGGGTCGCCGAGGGCCTGGGCGGTTTCGGGCACAGTTGCGACCAGGTAGAGCGACTTGCGATCAGCGAGCTCATGCATCGCCAGCAGGACGGAGTCGACCAGGTCTTTGAGGTTGACGCATCCAACTTCCAACGACATCTGCCCTGCCTCGATCTTGGACTCGTCGAGGAGGTCGTTCAGGAGGGTCAGGAGCACCTGCCCGCTGGCCTCGATCTCCTGGACGGCATCACGCTGCACGTTGCTGAGTGGGCTGCCCGTGTCCGCGAGCAGGAGCTCGGTGAAGCCGAGGATCCCGGTCAGCGGGGTCCGCAGCTCGTGGCTCATGTTGGCGATGAAGCTCGACTGTTGCCGGCTTGCCTCCATGAGCTGGTCGTTCTTATGGGATATGTCGACCACTGCCGCCTTCAGTTGGGTCTCACTGTTGCGCAGCGCCTCACCAGCGGCGAGCGCGAGGAGCTTGTCCGATTGCATGCGAGCGTCGTATGCCCGAGCCATTCGCACGACGGCGGAGTCATTGGTCGCGCGAACGACCGATCGGGCTTCGGCAGCGAGCGCGGCCGGGGTGCCAAGACGAGCGATTTCTTGGTCCAGCACGCGAAGGGTCGCGTCACGAAAGAAGAGATAGGAGCGCGTCAGCTCGCCGACCGAGAGACCATCGACAGCCGCCATGACTCCCAGGCGGCTGATGAAATCCCGCTGCTTCGCGGTCATGAACGATCCATCCGTCAGCCACTCCGCGTACAGGCGGGTCGAGAGGTTGCGGATGTGCCTGAGTGGCTTGGTGAAGCGACGCGAGGTCAGCTCGGTGAGATTCGCCTTCGCCGCCATGGCCTCGGTTAGATGAGTGACATCGCTGACGCGAGCGGCCAGCGCCTGGCCCAGCCTGAACCGAGCCTCGAGATCCTGGTCCTGGCCCGTCGTAGATGAAGGTGAAGGGTTCATTTGGTAGGCCTTGTCAAGGGCTTGCTCAGGATTTCGCGGCACGAACCCTTCGCGGTCGTCTGGCCGCACGGCAGCAAGCTCTCTCATGGCGCCCATAGGTTGTTACATTGCTACGCGGGGAAGCTCGGCCTGTCCACCCTGAAATGCACTGTCTCAACCCCACTGAAGGCATGGCTCCGGGTGCAGCCAGGTCACGACGTTGCACTCTGGCCGCGGCTTTGGTAGGGTGACCCCGGTCTTCAGCGGCCGAGGCTGGCGGAAACCGAAACCGGGGGTAGGCGTTGCGAATCAATCGCTATATGACCCATGCCGTCGTGCTCTCGATAGCGGCGGCAATGTCCAGCTACACCGTGATCGATCGAAACTACCTGTTTTCAAACTTCCATGGAGCTGCGGTCAACGCTTCCGCCGCTGACCAGGGAGCCGCCGTGGGCGACGTGTCGCTGGGTCGTGACAGCGTGATCATCAAGCCGGTGTCCATTCCGACCGCGCCGCTCGAGAGTCGCGCTCCCATCGTGCACGTCGTCGCCCAGGGAGACACCCTGGAAAGCATCGGCAAACAGCACAACCTTCCCTGGCGCGAAGTCGTCTGGTCGAATCCAGGCCTGCGCCTGCCGCTCACGGTCGGACTGCACCTCAAGCTGCCACCGGTGCCGGGCGTGGTCGTGGTGGTCAAGAAAGGAGATACCTCGGTGGGTCTCGCCTCGAAGTACGGCGTCGATGTCACCACCCTGCTCGGCTTCAATGGAATTCGCGCACCGCAGTTGACCCCAGGCATGGTGCTCGTGGTCCCGGTCGATCCCGCCCAGGGTGGCAACCTGAGCTCGGGCTTGCCGGCCGACCCGGTTGCGCCCGGCCAGTTCCTCTGTCCCATCGCCGGGGCTCAGATCATCCAGGGGTTCGGGCCGACGTCGTTCGCAATCGAACCGTCCTTCGGTGGTTTTCTCCACTTCCACACGGGCGTCGATCTGCTGGCGGGTTACGGCACGCCGATCGTCGCGGCTGCCGGCGGAAGAGTGACAGCGGCGGGTCCCGCGTTCGACTTCGGGATCCGGGTTGAGGTCACGGACACATTCGGGCTTGTCGAGATCTACGCGCACATGTCGGATGTGAGCGTTGCACTTGGACAGGAGGTTCAGCAGGGCCAGCTGGTCGGTCACGTCGGCAGCACAGGTCTCTCGATCGGCGCCCACCTCCACTTTCAGCTCGAGATTGGTCACCTGCCGACGGGTACAGGTCCTTTGATCGGCTGCATCGGAGACACGAGCTCGCGAGCCATGGACAGCGGGCCGGTCAACTAGAGAAGGGCCTGGTACTCGCTGTCGGTAAGCGCGATGTTCAGCGCTCCAACGTTTTCCTCCACATGTTCTGGGGACAGGGTGCCCGGGATTGGAAGCATTGCAGGTGATCGCCGGAGAAGCCAGGCGAGCGTGATTTGTTGCGGCGTTGCCGCATGGCGCGCGGCGATCTCGGCGAGCGCTCGGCTCCCGACCCCACGCAGTGGAAAGAACGGGACGAACACGATGTCCTCGCCGGCGCAGTAGTCGACCACCGCTTCGTACTTGCGCTCCGAGAGGTTGTAATGGTTCTGGACCGCGGCGATGGGCACGACCTGTCGCGCCCGCTCGATCTGGTCGATCCCAACCTCCGAAAGCCCGACATGAAGGATCTTGCCGCGGTCTCGATATTCCTTGATCGCCCCAAGGCTCTCCTCGAGCGGGGTCTGCGGATCGACTCGGTGCAGGTAGTAGAGAGCGATGCGTTTGGTGCGCAGACGCCGGAGGCTGTCCTCGATCTGGGCGCGCAGGATCTCGGGGCGCCCGCGTCCGGGGTCGGGGCCGCCCCCACCTTTGGTGGCCACGATGCTGCCCTCCGAGATAGGGTCGAGCGCTGCGCCGATCGTCTCTTCGCTCTGTCCACCCGTGTATGAATGGGCCGTGTCGATCATCTGGATCCCGGCGGCGACTGCCGCCTTGACCAGCGCGACATGGTCGGGAGTTTTCGTCAGGCGGTTCGTGCCAAGCCCCATCCGCGAGATTTCGATATCACCGAGCTTCACCGCGCAGCCGCCTTCCGTCGAGCGCTGCGTTTAGCGGGGATCGCCGCGTCCAGCAAAGCTACGACGGCGGATCGCATAGCGCTCGCCGCCCCCTTGCGGTCCTGGTCCATTCGAGCGGCGACCGCGGCGCCGTCGTACAGCAAGGCCAGCTGCCTTCCGAGTCCCCTGGCGTCGTTTGCGCCGGCGGCCTCGGCCAGGTCGCTGAATACGGTCCGCAGCCAGACTCGATACTCCTCCGCGACCGCTTCGCTTGCGTCGCCTGGTCGCGCCTCAGCGGTGGCCATGATGAACCTGCATCCGCGAAAAGCCGAGCTGGTCAACGCTCCGTCGAGCTCCGCGAACACACCCACGATTGCCTCTCTTGGCGTTTCATGCGCGGCTCGAATTCGCGCGACGCGGCGCTGCCGATCATGGAAGTGCTCCTCGAGATAGGCGCGGACCAGCTCGTCCTTGCTGCCGAAGGTGCTGTACAGAGAGGCTTTTGCAACGCCCGCCCGTTCGACGATCCGGTCGATCCCCACAACGTGCACGCCTTCTGAATAGAACAGCTCGTCGGCGGCCGCGAGCAAGCGCTCGCGCGCAGACCCCGCCTGCGAGTCGTTGGAATTTGTCTTCACCGGCATCTGTTCGTATGTAACATACAGACCGTTCTGTCTAGTCCGCCTGAGATTGAAGGAGCCTACCCATGCCGATGATCGACGTGTACGCGACCGAGGGAACTTTCAGCAAGAAGCATGCACTGGCCAGGGATCTTGCCGCCGCAGTGATGCGTTGGGAGAAGGTCCCTGAGATCGCCTTGTTCCAGAACAACACCGCCGCGTTCATCCACGACCTGCCGGCCGACTCGATATCCAACGTTTCAGGTGACAGCAACTACGTCCGCGTGCAGGTCCTCACTCCCGTGGGCGTGCTCGATCGCGACAAGCAGCTCGGGGTGGTGCGGGAGCTGACCGACATCGTCGCGGCAGCCGCCGGCGACCCCACGCTGACCGAGCGAACCTGGGTTCTCATCACCGAATCGCCGGAGGGCGGTTGGGGTCTCCAGGGACACGCCAACACCGGCGCCGACATCGTCGCGGCAGCGCGCAAGGCGCTGGCTGGGAAGTAGACCCGAGCTGGCCCGGTTGAATTCCGTAATGGATGTGATCGTGGAACCGCAAAGTGCGACGGCCGGGCGTTCCGGGCGCCTCTCGTTTCCAGCCGCCTTCGCGGCGACGAGCGCGATCTTCGTCCTGTTTGCCGCGGCGGCCAGCGCTCCATCGCCGTTGTACGTCGTCTATCAGAAGGAGTGGGGTTTCTCGGCCACCACTCTCACCGTCATCTTTGCGGTCTACGTCTTCGCGTTGATCGGTTCCTTGCTGACGATCGGGGCCCTTTCGGATCACGTCGGCCGCCGCCCGGTGCTCGCCGGAGCGATCGCGCTGGAAGCTGTGGCGCTCGTCTTGTTCCTGACGGCAGGTGATATCACGGGGTTGCTCGCCGCCCGCGTGTTTCAGGGCATTGCCACAGGCGCGGCGTTCTCGACGCTCGGGGCCACTCTGATCGACCTGAATCCGCCCCATTCACCCGGTCGCGCCGGCCTCGTCAACGGCGTCGCGCCGATCAGCGGCCTCGCGCTCGGAGCGCTTGGGTGCGGCGCGCTCGTCCAGTTCGCACCTGCCCCGACGCATCTCGTCTTCGCCTTACTCCTGGTCGGAGCGGGCTGCGGGGCCGTGGCCGTTGCGCTGATGCCCGAGACCTCGGCCCGACGCCCGGGCGCCATCGCCTCGCTGGTACCTCTGCTCGGCATACCGGCCCGCCTTCGTGCCGACGTATTCGCTCTGGTGCCGATCATCGTCGCGAGCTGGGCGCTCGGAGGGCTGTACCTCTCGCTCGGGCCGTCGGTCGCCGCCACCATCTTCGGTCTGCGCAACCATCTCGTCGGTGGCCTCGTCATAACGCTGTTGTGTGGTGCCGGCGCCCTGACCGCCTTCGCTCTGCGGGCCTGGCCAGTCAAGACGGTGTTGGTCATGAGCGCCGTCCTGCTCGCAGCCGGCACTGCCTTGACGTTTGCCGGCGTGGAAGCTCACGCCGTGGCCCTCGCGGCCGCCGGAACGGCTGTCGCCGGTGTCGGTTTCGGTGGATCCGCCCTCGCGTCGTTCGGGACGCTGGCGCGCCTCGCGGCGCCGAACGAGCGCAGTGAGCTGTTCGCCGTCGCACTGGTGATCGCCTACCTTGCTTTCAGCCTCCCGGCCGTCGCCGCGGGTTTCGCCACCACTTCGTTTGGCCTGCACGCCACCACGGTGGTCTACAGCCTTGGGGTCGCCGCCCTCGGCCTCATTGCACTCGCGGTCCAGGGCGCTCGCTCTCCTCGGTAACCCGCGCTCGATTCGACATCAAGACGCGACACTTTCGGCCTGAGCTCCGATTCGTGGCTTGAACGAGAAGCCCGCTAGATTGAATGACGGGAGCGCCGAATTGTGAACAAGAGATACGTGCACGGCTATCAGGCAAGAGAGCACGAGCGCTTGCAGGATCAAGCCGGCGCGTTAGTGGATCTCCTGCACTCTGACACCGCGTACCCGTCCGGGAGCAAGGTGCTCGAGGTCGGATGCGGGGTCGGCGCCCAGACGGTGACCCTCGCCACACGAAGCCCCGAGGCGCAATTCACGTCGATCGACGTGTCCGAAGACTCGATCGGCAAAGCCAGGCAAGCGGTCGGACTCGCGGGGCTTACCAACGTGGCGTTCCTGCGGGCGAACGTATTCGCGCTGCCCTTCGAAATGGAGTCGTTCGAGCACGTTTTCGTCTGTTTCGTCCTGGAGCACCTGACGCAACCTCTCGAGGCCCTGGCGATTCTCAAGAGGCAGCTCAAGCCAGGTGGCACCATCACCGTAATCGAGGGCGATCACGGATCGGCCTACTTCCATCCCAACAGCTCTGCTGCCCTGGCCGCGATCGACTGTCTCGTCACGTTGCAGCGAGAAGCCGGTGGCAACGCGTTGATCGGCCGAGAGGTCTTCCCCCTCCTGGTCGAGGCGGGATTCCACGATGTCCGCGTCGCCCCGCGCGTGGTTTACGTCGATTCGAGCCGGCCGGACCTGGTCGACGGCTTCACCAGAAAAACGTTCACCGCGATGATCGAGGGCATTCGCGAGCCGGCTCTCGCGAGTGAGCTGATTGACGCAGCGACGTTCGATGCCGGCGTCCGGGATCTACATCGCACAACGGCGCCTGATGGGGTCTTCAACTACACATTCTTCAAGGGCGTGGCGAGAAAGGGCGTCCCGCCGATCGCATAGCCTGTCTATATAGAATGGCTATGTGACCGTTCCGACGATCAGCCACGCGCACCGCCTGGAGCTGCTGCCAGAGCGGCTCGGCGCCGCCACTTCGCGACTCCAGGCCGTTCTTCGTCGTGAGTTCGCGCAGGCTGAGATGAGCCTCACACAAGGGCGCACGCTCAGCACACTTGCCACGCGCGGGCCCCACCGCGTCACCGACCTCGCGCTGATAGAGCAGGTCGCGCAGCCAACCATGTCGACGCTCGTGGCGAGGCTCGAGGGCCACGGGCTCGTGGAGCGGAGTCCGGACCCGTCCGGCTCGAAAACGACCTTGATCTCTATCACCGGGGCGGGCAAGAAGCAGTGGCGGTCGATGGTCGCCCTTCGCACCAACCTGCTGGCTTCCGGGCTCGCGCTGCTGACCGCCTCGGAGAGGAAATCCCTCGAGGCGGCTCTCCCGGCTCTCGAGCGCCTGGTCGACGAGCTTCAAGGAGCGCCTCATGCCCGACTCTGAACGTTCGGGACTCCTCAACCAGCCGCGCGTCGTGTGGGCGGTGGCGTTCGTCGTGCATGCGTGAGCGAGCAGCGCCGGAGCTGAACCCGGAGATGGGCCGCATGGGTGCCGAAGATCCGTCGACGGCCTTTCGGCCGCGCCTCTAGCATTCTCGCGGCCCGCGGATGGCGTGCGAACAGCACGAAGGAACGACCCCCCGCCTTCGTCGCTTGACATGAAGACCGGCTTGCGCTAGGGTGCCGTAAGCGCTTACCGGTAAGCGCTTACAGATCCAGCCAAACGGTGCCGAAGGATGGGGACCAGGCGAATTGGCGGAGCCGAAGAGAACAAGAGGGACGCTGACGATCTATGACGTCGCCAGCCGGGCAGGCGTCTCGATCGCGTCCGTCTCGCGCGTGCTCAACGGCCTTGGAACCCCCCGCGCCGAGACGCGTGAGCGCGTGATGCAGGCGGTGGCAGAGCTCAGCTTTGTCCGTGATGGCTCTGCGCGAGCGCTGTCCAACGGGCTCAAAGAGGTGGTCGGCGTCGTCGTCCGCCGCGGCAATGAAACCCTCTTCGAGGACGAGTACGAAAGCTTTCTCTACATCGACGTCATCAACCGCGGGATCGAGGTCGAAGCGCAACGTCGTGGATTCGACGTGCTGATGAGCTCCGTCGCCTACAACGACGAGAATGTGCTGCAGCGGGTCGCGGCGATGACCGGGAAGGCCGATGGCCTGATCCTCCACGACAAGATGCTCTCCCCGGTCGGGATCGCCCGGCTGGCCGGCATCGTGCCGATCGTGACCCTCGCGGGAAGCCCCACGCCGGCTGCGCTGAACGTCCGCTGCGACAACGAGTCCGGAATTCGCTCGCTGGTCCGCCACCTCGTGATCAATCACGGGTACCGCAGCGTCGGGTACCTCTCTGGACGAGGTGACAGCCCGGACAACCTGGCCAGAGCGCGCGTCTTCGAGGGCGAGGTGAGCGCAGCGGGAGCCGATGCCGTGATGGGCCCGTTGTGGCAGGGGGACTACAGCGCATCGGGAGGCGCCAACGTGATCGCGTCTCTCCTCGACGCCGGCACGAAGCTGCCCCGCGCCATCGTGTGCGCCAACGACCAGACGGCGCTCGGGACGATCCACACGCTTGCCCAACGGGGCTTCAAGGTGCCGCAGGACATTGCGGTGACAGGTTTTGACGACGTGCCGGTGGCGCGCCACCTGCATCCTCCTTTGACCACGGTTCGCCAGCCGATGCAGGAGCTTGGCGCCCGGGCGTTCGAGATTCTCTACTCGCGGATCAGCGGCGCCAACGTCAAGCACGACGTCGTGCTTCCTGTCCAGCTCGTCGTGCGCGAAAGTTGCGGCTGCGCCCAAAACTCGACCACCGCATCGGGCGCGGTGCTCGCGAGTGGTGACGGGCGGTAGCGATGAGCGCAATCCTGCGCAGGCTTGCCGTCTACCTCCTCGCCGCGTGGGTGGCGATCACGGTGAGCTTCCTCCTTCCGCGCGTGGTGCCCGGCAACCCGGTCGCCAGCGCGGTGGCGAGAGCTTCAGCGTCGGGCAACTGCAACTCGGCGTGCATCGTCGCGGTCGAAGAACAGCTTGGTTTCGACGTCCACAAGAGCCTGTGGGACCAGTACACGCAGTACCTGGGAAACCTTTTCCAGGGCAACCTCGGGCAGTCGTGGTCTGAGAACGCGCCGGTCGGCAGCCTGATCCTGTCCTACCTTCCTTGGACCCTGGTCCTTTTGGGGGTCGCGACCGTCATCAGCTTCGTCGCCGGCACCACGATCGGCGCGCTAGTCGCCTGGCGCCGCGGCTCGTGGATCGACTGGGTCATGCCGGGAGCGACTTTCTTCCAGGCGGTTCCCTACTTCTTCCTTGCCCTCGTGCTCGTTCTCATCTTTGGCCAGACGGGGACGATGCTCCGGTGGCTTCCGAGCCTGTTCGGCTACGACATCTACACCGTTACGCCGGGCTTCAACGGGCCATACCTCGCAAGCGTCTTCGCACACGCCATCCTCCCTGTCGCGACCGTCGTCATCGCCTCGGTCGCGGGCTTCATCCTGGCGATGCGCAATCAGATGATCACGACCATGGACGAGGACTTCGTCCTGGTGGCCGCGGCCAAAGGGCTTCCGACGCGCACGGTGATCTGGTACGCGGCACGCAACGCGCTGCTTCCTGTGGTGTCCAACTTCACGATCGCCATCAGCCTGGTCGTCTCGGGTCAGATCCTGGTCGAGATCGTCTTCAATTACCCGGGCATCGGCTTCCACCTTTTCGATGCGCTCGGCAAGTTGGACTACTCGCTGGTCCAGGGAATCTTCGTCGTGATCACCTTGGTTGTGCTCGCGGCCAATTTGCTGGCTGACGTCGTGTACGTGCTCATCGACCCCAGGGCGCGGCAGGTCGCGTGAAGAGATGACCCTCAGCCCCACCTCTCTGACCGAAGTCGCGCCCGTGGGCGGTCCGGGCGGCGTGGCGTTTCACCGCACGCGAATCCTGCAGATACCGCGCTCGCCGAAAGTGATCGCGGGCCTGGTCATCCTCGGTTTCTTTGCGGTGGTCGCGGTCCTCGGCCGGTGGGCCGCGCCCTACTCGCCCAACGCGACCGACCCCAAGAACTGGGTCCAGCACGTTCTTGTTGACGGAACCGGTCCGGGTACATCGTTTCCCGCGCAGTACTATCCGCTTCCATTTCCGCCATCCGCGGCGCACTGGCTCGGCACGACCGTCTTCGCGCAGGACGCGCTGTCCCAGGTGCTTGCCTCCACGCAGGCAACCCTCTTCGTCGGCCTGCTCGCAGCCGCGATCGCCACGATTCTTTCGATCCTGTTCGGAGTCACCGCCGGTTACGTTGGTGGCGGCACCGACGAAGGCCTGTCGCTGGTGGCGAACGTCTTCCTCGCCATCCCCGGCCTGCCGCTCCTGATCGTGCTGGCGGATTACGTGCCGAACGCCGGCTCGAGCATCTTCCTCGTCGCCGCGATCATCGCCATCACGAGCTGGGCGTACAGCGCGCGCACCCTGCGTGCTCAGACGCTGTCATTGCGCAACCGGGACTTCGTCGAAGCGGCGAGAGTATCCGGCGAGGGACGCCTCCGCATCATCCTGGTCGAGGTACTGCCGAACCTCGTCCCGATCGTCGCGGCCTCGTTCCTGTTCACGACGCTGTCGGCGATCGGCGCGTACGTTGCGCTCGCGTTCCTTGGTCTCGCCGGGTCGCCGACCTCGTACCCCCCCGGTCTCTGGAACTGGGGCGAGATGCTTCGTGAAGGCTTCGCCAACAACGCGGTGCGCAGCGGCTGGTGGTGGTGGTGGGCGCCGCCGGGCATCATGGTCGCCCTGCTCGGCACCGGCCTGGCGCTTCTGAACTTCGGCATCGACGAGTTCATCAACCCAAGGCTGCGGGCCGGGGGCCTGTCGCGCAAAGCGGCCAAGAAAGCGGGGATCAGCCCCAGCACCAGGCTCGGCCTGACCCCCGTCGCGAGGGCCGTGCTCGATGCGCCGCAGCCCGTCCCTCAGACCGCCCACGGGACCGCGGCCGAGGCGGTCCTCGAGATCCGCGGCCTCTGCGTCGATTACGGCGTGGGCGATGGGGCGGTCCACGCGGTCATGGACTGCGATTTCGTCCTCCGCCGCGGCCAGGTGCTCGGCCTTGCCGGCGAGAGCGGCAGCGGCAAGACCACTCTCGCGCTTGCGGCCATACGGCTGCTGCGACCACCCGCCGTCATCACGGCCGGCAGCGTCCTGTTCCACTCCAAACCGATCAGCGGGGATGGGCCAACCGGAACCATCGACCTGCTGACTGCGGGCCTGGATGAGCTGCGCGAGCTGAGGTGGTCTGAGATCGCGGTGGTGCTGCAAAGCGCGCTGGACTCGCTCAATCCCGTGATCACGATCGGAGCCCAGTTCGATGACCTCCTACGCGTGCATCGCCCGCACCTGTCTGGAGCCGAGCGGTGGGCAAGGGCCGCGGAGCTGCTCGAGATGGTGGGCATGAATGGCGACCGCTTGCGCAGCTATCCCCACGAGCTCTCAGGTGGCATGCGGCAGCGCGCGATGATCGCCATGGCGATCGCCCTCGACCCGCAGGTGATGATCCTGGACGAACCGACGACCGCGCTGGATGTGGTCACGCAGCGAGAGATCCTCGAGGAGCTGATCGGCCTGCGCGACCGCATCGGCTTCGCGACGCTGTTCATCACCCACGACCTTTCGCTCCTGGTCGAGCTCGCCGACGAGATCGCCGTGATGTACGCGGGCCGGCTGATGGAGCGCGCGCCGGCGGGAGCGCTTTTTCATGCCCCGCGCCTGCCCTACACGCACGGCCTGCTCAACTGCTTCCCGCCGCTGCACGGCGCGCATCACCGCATGGAAGGGATAACGGGATCGCCGCCGGATCTCAGAGACCTGCCGCAGGGATGCGCGTTCCATCCGCGGTGCCGCTGGGCGATGCCGCAATGTCGCGAGGAAAGGCCACGCCTCTTGCCTATTGATGGATCCTCGCGCGAGGTGGCGTGCTGGCTGCACAGAGGCGGCGCTGTCGTTCCGCCCGAGCTCGCGCGGCCCGAGCCTTCAGCCCGAAATCTCGAGCCTGCGCAGATCACCCGGGTAGGCGGGCTGTGAACGGAGTCGCGCCAATGGCAGCGCCCGACACCACCGACGTCGCCGTGCTCGAGGGTCGCAACCTCACGAAATCCTTCTGGGTCAAGCGGGGGCGCGGGCCGCTCGCCAAAAAGGCACGGGTGCACGCGGTCGAAGCCGTGAGCGTGCGCCTTGACGCGGGCAAGGTCACCGCGATCGTCGGCGAAAGCGGCGCCGGTAAGACGACCGTCGCGCGAATGTTGGCCAAGATCATCAAGCCGGATGCCGGAGAGGTGTTCCTCGACGGCGAGCCTGCTCCGACGGGCCGGCCTCGGTCCTATGCGGCGAAGGTCCAGATGGTGTTCCAGGACCCGTTCGCGTCGCTGAACCCGGTGCATCGCGTGCGTCACCAGCTGGTTCGACCGCTCGAGATTCATCACATCGCGGACGGCCACGTCGAGCAGGCGGCGGAAGAGCTGCTGCGCAGGGTGGCACTGCAGCCCCCAGACCAGTACCTGAACAAGTTCCCCTATGAGCTCTCAGGCGGGCAGCGGCAGCGAGTTGCGATTGCCCGCGCCCTCGCGGTGCGGCCGCGCGTGCTGCTGGCCGACGAACCGGTCTCGATGCTCGACGTTTCGATTCGCCTTGGCGTCCTGAACCTGCTGGCCGACCTACGCGATCGGGAGCACCTCGCGATCCTCTATGTGACGCACGACATCGCCTCCGCTCGCTACCTGGCCGACACCATCGTGGTCATGTACGCGGGCCAGCTTGTCGAGGCGGCACCGAGCGTGGACCTCACCGACCACGCGGCGCACCCGTACACGCAGCTCTTGCTCTCCGCGGCGCCCGACCCCGATCGGGATGAGGCGCCGAAGCTCGTGTCCCACGGCGCGCCGCCCAGCCTGCTGGCCCCGCCGAGCGGATGCCGGTTCCATCCCCGGTGCCCCTATGCGATGGAGATATGCAAGAGCCAGGTCCCGCCGAGCTTCGCCATCTCGTCGGGGCATATCGCAGCGTGCTGGCTTCATGCCGATGCCGCTCAGAAGAGCGCGAGCGAGAACGGCCTGTTTCGACCCCTGGTGGACCAGTCGGCAAAGTCTGGATAAAGAGGTGAGGAAGTATGGATTTCGCGTTGGCGTTTCGGTCGCCGCCCGCGGGCGGGGCCGCGGAAATGATGAGCGGGCGGATCCCTGCTCAGTCGTGCGTTCGGGGTCGTGGTCATGTGCCGGCAGCCGTCAGCATTGCGTCACGGAGGTGACAGATCTATGAATCGACGACTCTTTAGAGGCATGCTCGGGGCGGCGACCTTCGCCCTGGTCGTCACGAGCTGCCAATCGACCAACACCGCCACCACAGCGGGTGGCAAGCCGCTAATCGCTGAGCCGACGACAGGGGTCACCTTCTCGGAAGACTTCAACCCCTACGACAACAACTCGGTCACTTCCGCCATGGGCACGCGGAGCCTGGTCAACGAGCCGCTGTACGAGATGGACCAGCTGGACGCCACTGCGGCCGGCAACCACCCATGGCTGGCTACTGCGTTCGCTTTCCAGAACAGCGGTAAGGATCTGCAGGTCACCATCCGTCAGAACGTGAAGTTCAATGACGGTTCGGCCTTCGGTCCCGCCGACGTCGCCGCCACCTTCAAGATGATGGAGAACCCGAAGGCCAACACCCGCGGCGTACCGACCCAGGCGTCGGACCCGACGGTCAACGGCAACACGGTGACCCTTCACTTCTCTTCGGCTCAGTACACAGGACTGTTCAACATCCTCAGCAACACGATGATGATGAAGGCGTCGGTGGCGGACCAGATCGCCGCCAACCCGACTCTGACCATCAAGGTCCCGGTCGGCACGGGGCCGTTCATGCTGGCGAGCTACTCGAGCTCGCTGATCAAGTGGAAGCCGAACCCGAACTACTGGGGTGGCACTCCGCCTGAATCCGAGATCGACACCCCGTCCATCGCCACCAACGCGGCGGCCAGCGACGCGCTAGTGAGCGGTCAGCTGGACTGGGCCGGGAATGACATCCCGAACGTCTACGCGAACTACGTCAACCTCAACCCGCTGACCAACCACGCATGGTTTGCCGCGGGCAGCACCGTCACGCTCTGGTTCAACCTGAACCCCGGCAACGGCGGCGCCACCGGAATCGGCGAGGCGGCAGTGCGCAAGGCAGTGAGCTACGGCGTCGACCGCAACGCGCTGGCTCAGCTGGGCGAGTCGGGCTACGAGCAGCCCGCGAGCTCATCGAGCGCACTCATCCTGCCCAACCAGGCAGCCTTCCTTCCGTCCGACGGCAGCTACAAGAACGACCTCTCGATCAGCGGCAGCGTGCCTGACGCAGCCACCGCGAAGGCAGACAACCTGCCATCCGGCGCCGACGTCTACGACATCCTGAAAGCCGGAGGATGGGCTGCCCCGGCGACCTCTCGCTACGACAGCAGCACCGGGACCTTCAAGTCAGGCGGAAACTGCGACGGCACCAACAACGCCAACTGCTGGACCAAGGGCGGCCAGATCATCAAGTTCTCGGTCTACGACCCGGTCCCGTTCTCCGACTACTGGGAGAACGCGGCGCTCATGTCACAGGAGCTCCAGCCGCTGGGCATGGACGTGACCACGAAGCCCGCCCAGGGCTACTCCGACTGGAACGCCAACATCACGGGTCAGCCCTCGCAGTGGCAGACGGCCATTCACTGGGGCAACGGCGGCAGCATCCCGTACATCCAGTTCCAGAACTGGCTCGACAGCAAGGACGCTAACTCGGTCGCTCATTTCCAGGGCTATTCGAACCCCGCCGCCGACGCCGCCCTCAGGAAGTACGAGAGCACCGATCCCAGCGACACGGCGACCCTCTACCCGATCGTCCAGTCGCTCGAGAAGATCATGTCGACCGACGTCCCCGACGCTCCGCTTCTTTACGGTGCGGACTGGAACGTCTTCAGCAGCGCCAAGTACACCGGCTGGCCCAACCAGTCGCACCCGTACATGAACCCGTCACCGAGCGACCCGCAGATGCCCTACATCCTCATGCAGCTCAAGCCGGTTTCCTAGGCTCCCAGACCGTTATGCGTCGCGGCCGGCACCGTGCCGGCCGCGACTTCACCCGCACACGAGGAGATCGTCCATGACCGTTGTCCCCACAGGCGTTCGCGGCGACGAGTCGGGCCTGGTCGCCCGGCTCACCCTGGAGCAGAAGGTCCATCTGTTGACGGGCGCTGACTCCTGGGCGCTGCACGGCGAGAGCGCGGTCGGACTCCGTCAGCTCATCACCTCCGACGGCCCGGCCGGGGTCAGAGGCACGCGCTTCGACCCTGCCAATCCATCAACATCGCTGCCATGCCCCGTCGCCATCGCCGCGACGTGGGATGTCGACCTCGTAGAAGAGATCGCGACCGCCCTCGGGCACGAAGCGCGCAGCAAAGGAGTGGACGTTCTTCTCGCCCCCACCATGAACATCATCCGCACGCCGCTCAGCGGCCGCGGCTTCGAATGCTTCTCCGAAGACCCGCTCCTGACCGCGCGCATCGCCGTCGCCTATGTGCGGGGCGTGCAGGCGGCCGGGGTGGGCGCCACCGCGAAGCACTACGTGGCGAACGACTCGGAGACCGAGCGGCGCTCCTACGTGGCCCGAATTTCCGAGGGCGTGTTAAGGGAGCTGTACCTTCCGCCGTTCGAAGCGTGCGTCGGAGAAGGCGGCGTCTTTCTCGTCATGGCGGCTTACAACGCCGTCAACGGCCCGACCATGACTGCCAACGCGATCCTTCTGCACGACGTTCTCAAGTCGGACTGGGGATTCACCGGTGTCGTGATCTCCGACTGGTCCGCCACGACGACGACCGTGCCAAGCGCGCTGGCCGGGCTCGACCTGGTGATGCCGGGGCCCGACGGGCCATGGGGTGACAAGCTCGTCGCCGCCGTTCGCAACGGCGCCGTGCCCGAGGCCGAGATCGACGACAAGGTGTCTCGCATCTTTTCGCTCGCGCGCCGGCTTGGCGGCTTCAACGGGAGCATTGCTCCGCCGACCCCGGAGCTCGTAGACGCCGGGCTGCTGGCCAGGGTCACATCACGATCCTTTGTCCTCCTCAGCAATCCCCGCGGCGTGCTGCCGCTGAAGAAAGCCAACCTGCGGAGCGTCGCCCTGATCGGACCCAACGCGATCGAGCCGCAGACTCAGGGCGGCGGCAGCGTGCGCGTGCTGCCATCGGTCCGCGTCAACCTTGCGCAATCGTTGCGGCGGGCCCTCGGAGACGCGACCGCAGTAAGCGTGCACCAGGGCTGCCTCACCAGCGCGACCGTTCCGACTCCGGTTGACGGGACGCTGCGCGACCCGGTCAGCGGGAAGGCGGGCGCCCGTCTCGAGATTCGCAACCCCGCGGGCGAAGTCGTGTACGACGCTCCGATCCCGACCAGCGTCGCGACATGGTGGGACGGCCTTCCCGAGGCCGTGCACCAACCCGGCTCGGAGGTCGTGATGCGAACGGTATTCCGTCCCGAGACCGATGGGCCTCACGTCCTGGGCGCTGCAGGAGCCGGCCGCATGCGCGTGACCGTCAATGGAACCGTCCTGGCCGAAGCGACAAGCCTATTTCCCGGCGAGGTCGTCGAGGCTCTCGGGCGTCCCCCAGAGCTGCGCGTGCCGATCAGCCTCGAAGCAGGGCGCGAGCTGGAGGTGCGCGTCGACTACCGCCCTGAGAAACGATTCGTGACCCTGCGCCTCGGCATCGCGCCACAGCGGGACGACGAGGAATTGATCGAAGAGGCGGTTCGAGCCGCCGACGAGTCTGACGTTTCCGTGGTGGTGATCGGCTCGGCGGAAGGGACCGAGAGCGAGGGTTATGACAAGGACACGATGGTGCTTCCCGGCCGGCAAGACGAGCTTGTGAGGAGGGTCGCCGCCGCGAACCCGAACACCGTCGTGGTGGTCAACTCCGGCATGCCGGTCCTGATGCCTTGGGCTGACCAGGTCGCGGCGGTCATCCAGGTGTGGTTTCCCGGCCAGGCATTTGGCGAGGCGCTGGCGGAGACTCTACTTGGCATCGCCGAGCCGACCGGACGGCTGCCGCTCAGCGTGCCTCGCAAGGAGGCGGACTCGCCGGTCCTCCGTGCCCGCCCGGAGGCGGGCGACCTCGTCTACCGCGAGGGCTTGCTGGTGGGCTATCGGGGCTACGACCGCACCGGCACCGAGCCGCATTTTGCCTTCGGCCACGGCCTGGGCTACACCGATTGGACGTATGAGTCGCTCGCTCTGGGTGCTGAGTCGATCACCGCGGGCGAGGACCTCACCTGCACGGTGACGGTCCGCAACTCCGGGAAGCGCGCCGGCCGCGAGGTCGTGCAGGTCTACCTCGAGGCGCCTGACGACGACCCGCGCCGGCCCGTACGCATCCTGGCGGGCTTCGGCGCGGTCGAAGCTGCGGCGGGAGCGGCCGCCGAGGTGCGGCTTACGGTGCCGGGACGTTCGTTGGCCCGCTTCGATGAGGCGACCCACGCCTGGTCCTGGCGCCCGGGAACCTACACGCTGCGCGCGGGCCGGTCGTCGCGAGACCTCAGATTGAGCAAGGAGGTGGTTGTGCGATGACATAGATCTGGGGACGGCTGAGTGGGGCCACCGGAGCTGCGGTGGGATAGATCTGAGTTGAGGAGTTGAGGAGATGAGCATGCGAACGTTGCTTTCCCGATTGCATTCGATTCTCGTGACCGGCGCCATAGTGGCCGGAGCGTCAATCGTGACAACAGGAGCCGTCGCCACCACGGCGATCGCGTCGTCCGGAGCGCCTGATTTTGGCGCGAACGTATTGATCTTCAATGCGACCATGCCGCAGAGCCAGGTCCAGGCGGGAGTCGATTCGGTGTCGAGCCAGCAGGTCAACAACCAGTTCGGCACCCAGCGCTACGCGCTGCTGTTCGAGCCCGGCACCTATGGGTCGGCGGCCAACCCGCTCGTAATTCAGGTGGGCTACTACACGAGCGTCGCGGGCCTCGGACTCAGTCCGAACGACGTTGTCATCAACGGAGCGATCGTGTCGTTCAACCAGTGCTTCGGCGCTTGCACGGGGCTCAACAACTTCTGGCGGTCGGTGTCGAATCTAACTCTGAACATCAAGCTTCCCAAGTCGCACCCCGCATACGCTCCTCCGCCGCCCGAAGACCCGGGCTGCGCCAACTCAAATGATCTCTACGCGATCTCGCAGGCCGCTCCGATCCGGCGTGTCAACGTCAACGGCCTGCTCTTCCTCTTCGACTACTGCAACACGGGCTTCACCAGCGGCGGGTTCATCGCCGATTCACAGTTCTCGACCGTCGTCATCAACGGCTCGCAGCAACAGTTCCTGGTTCGCAACAGCCGGCTTGGCGGCGGTTGGTCCAACGGCGTCTGGAACCAGGTCTTCTCGGGTGTCACAGGGGCGCCCGCCACGTGCTTCCCATGCACGAACCCGTACACCACGCTCGCCACCAGCCGGGTGACGCGCGAGGCGCCGGTTCTCTACCAGGACGCCGCGGGCGGCTACAACGTGCTCGTCCCTTCGGCCCAGGTGAACAGCTCCGGTCCGTCGTGGTTGAACGCACCGACACCGGGTACCTCGCTGCCGATCGACAGCTTTTTCGTCGCGCGGCCAACTGACTCCGCCGCGACCATCAACACCGCGATTCACCGCGGCAAGAATTTGTTGCTCACGCCTGGCGTCTACCACCTCGACCAGCCGATCGATGTCACCCGACCCGACTCCGTGGTGCTTGGCCTCGGGTTTCCAACTCTGACCCCGACTAACGGAAACGCGGCGATGACTGTCGCCAGCGCGGAGGGAATGATCATCTCCGGGGTCCTGTTTGACGCGGGCGCGACCACCTCTGGCGTCCTGCTCCAGGTTGGAGACGGGCATGCCCGAAGCGACAACGAGGCATCCGACCCCTCTTTGCTGGCTGACGTGTTCTTCCGCATCGGAGGCGCTGCGGCCGGAAGCGCGACGACCAGCCTGGTCGTCAACAGCAACAACGTGATCCTCGACGACATCTGGGCGTGGCGGGCCGACCACGGCAACGGCGTGGGATGGACCACCAACACGGCGGACACCGGCGTCATCGTCAATGGCAACAACGTGACCGCCTATGGACTTTTCGTCGAGCACTTCCAGAAGTACGAGGTGATCTGGAACGGCAACGGCGGGACCGATGTCTTTTTCCAGAACGAGATGCCATACGACGTGCCCAGCCAGGCCGCGTGGATGGAGGCGCCTGGAGTTGATGGCTACGCGGCTTTCAAGGTTGCTGACGGCGTGACCAGCTTCACCGGTTACGGCATGGGCAGCTACAGCTTCTTCAACAAAGGCATAGACATTTTCGCGGCCAACGCGTTCGAGGTGCCCGCGACTCTCCCTGCCGGGAGCATGCACGACCTGCTGACGATATTCCTCGACAAGGTGCACGGGAAGGGCGGCATCCTGAACGTGATCAACAACACCGGCGGTTCATCGACCATCGCCAACCCGGATACCCCGGTCACGGTGGTCAGCTACCCGTAACGAAACTACGCGCGGGCGATCAAGCTCCGTCTGAAAGGGCGGGGCTTGATGCCCCCGCCTTCGACGCAGTTCCACGTTCGACGTCGACCTTCGTGGCCCACAGGTAGGCGACCCAGGCGAAGATCGCGATCGTCAGGCCGACAGCGACTGTTCCGCGTCCGTAGTTGAGGCCGCCAAGGCTCTGCGGTACGCCAAGCCAGTCGGCGTAGGACGCGCCCAGCGGTCGCGTGATGATGTAGGCGAACCAGAACGCGAAGACCTCGTGGATTCCGAAGAGGCGTCGCGCAACCATCGGGATCGCAAAGATCACCGTGAACATCAAACCGGACGTCAGCCAGCCCAGGTGCATTGTGTAGGCGGTCATGTCGCCGACCGCCGTACCCATCGCAAAGGTGGCGAGCACGGCCGCCCAGTAGAACATCTCTCGACGCACGGTGTTGATGCTGTGGATAGAGAGAGTTCTCTCGGTCAGATACCAGACCACGAAAATCGCGGTGAGACCTGCCGCGCAAATCGCGGCGGAAGCCACATATGGAATCTTCAGCTCGATGTGGGCGGCGTCCGCGCACATTGTCCCGAACACAGCCACCATCGCGACCGCAAACCAGTACACGGGCGCGATGTATCTGCGCACGAAGAACTGCAGCGCCAGCGCAACCACGATGCCGGCGCCCCCGATCCCGACCGCGATGTACGGGTCGATCGTGTGGACGAGGTAGTCGGACAATGCCTCACCCATGGCGGTCGTGAGGATCTTGACCGCCCAGAAGTGAGGGGTGATGGCCGGCACTTTCCGGGCGAATGGCGACCTGAGGTTCACCGGTCGAGGATAGCGAGTGGAGGCACGGCGATCCAAGGGACGTTTGGCCGATTTGTGACGATCGTCACTTCGAGTGTGCGCCGCCTCTTCTAGCTTCCTCATGAGCCGCGTATCAAGCGGACTTTGGAGAAAGCAAAATGAGAAGACTGTTCGTGCTCGTTCTGTCCGCGCTTGCGGTGTTCGCCGCATCGGCGGGCGCTGTGGTCACTGCCGGCGCGCAGGCGGGAGGCTGGCAAATCCCAGGCGCGTCCACGGAGGTAGCCGTATACGCGGACGGCATGACCTATCACATGAACATCCACCACATCAACCTGTCGCCGAACGCCGGCGAGCTCGCCGCCGCACAGCCGATCTACGTGGTGGTGTTCCCGATCAATCCGCTGGGGCGCACCGACCTGGGCGCTCTTGCCGTGAACGGCTACTACCCCCAGTGCGATCCGTGCTTTCACCCCGGGCTGCCGCTGCCGCTCGTGTACCACGACCACGTCCTGAACGGCACTCCCGCAATAGGCCTCGGGACGAACGCCGAGGACTGGCAGGCGACCCGCCACCCGACCGCCGTCATGTACAACCCCGCATACGTCAACAGCGCCGCCTTCCGGCCGCTAACCACGGTCGCCGAGGTTCAGGCGGGTGAGCAAAGCGGCCTCTTCCTGCCCATCAACCCTGGCGCCGCGAACCCATACGAGCTGGGTCAAGACGTGGTCATCACCATCCAGCTGGTTCCGCTGGTCTGAATCGCAGAAACTCACTACGAGCGGGGGCCAGGCTTTGGCCCTCGCTCCGCGCCCTTGCCGGGAGCGGCGACGCGTCTGAATTGTCGAGCCCCGGACTATGATGGCCGCCTGGACGACGCAACGATCCTGTCGAGGTGCTCGTTATTTCAGGGTGCCTCACCCGACGACTTCGCGCCGATCCTCCCGTCACTCTCACGCCGCCGCTACCACCAGGGCGAGTTCATTTGGCACGCGGGCGATCCCGCGGACCAGATGTCGGTGGTGCTCAGCGGAGAGGTGCTGGTTTCGTCGGTGGGCGTCGGGGGTGAAGAGTTCGTGGTCGAGGTCTACGTTCGAGGCGACACGATCGGTCAGCTCCCGTTCTTTGAGCCCGCGGGTCAACGATTGTTCGACGCAACAGCCGGCCGCGACACGGAGTGCCTGGTCGCATCCCGGCCCGCTGTGCTCGCCCTGCTGCAGGCAAAGCCGCAGTTGATGATCCACATGCTGTCCGTGTACTCGAGGTGGATTCGCACGCGCGACCTGTATGCGACGGATGCAGCGTTTCAGAACCTTGCCGGCCGCGTGGCCTGCAAGTTGGTCGAGCTGGCGAACCGTTACGGAGAGCCGTCACCGCAAGGCGTGCGCATCCCCATCCGTCTAACCCAGGAAACCGTCGCCAACATGTTGGGCGCCAGCCGTGAAAACGTCAGCCGGGCGCTCGCGCGCCTTGGCCGCCAGGGCGATGTCAACCGCAAAGGCAGCTCTCTGTTCATCCCCAAGCTCGAGGAGCTGGCCGAACACTACAGCGCGTTCCTCGATACTCCTCTGGGGTTGTCCCCTCGGGCGGCGAATCCGGTGCGGTTGGTTTAGCCGCGGTCGGCCTAGCCAACGGCCTGCGGCTCGATGTTCTGGTTGAGCCGGAAGACATTGCTGGGGTCGTAGCGGCCTTTGATTTCGACGAGCCGCCGAAACTTGGCGGCGCCATATGCGCCGCGGACTGAATCGCCCGCGTCCATGAAGTTGACGTAGCCGCCCGCGCAGTAGGGCTTCATAGCCTCCCATCCTTCACGTGCCCAGGCGATCTCACCAGGGCCATGGTCTGGGTTCTCCCATTGGGAGATGAGGTTGATCGCGTACCCGCTCGATCGATGGCTATACGCGGTGTCGTCCTCGCTTACCCTGGCGATGGCCCCGAGCAACGCATGCACGTGGACCTCAGTCATGGGCGCCGTCTTTCGCTGGGCACGTTCGACGATGACGTCGATCAACTCGTCAGTCAGATCTGCGGCGTAGTGACCCTTGAGGTACACGAGCGATCCGTGAGGAACGCCCGAATCGGAAAGCGTGTTGACAACCGAATACGGCATCGGGGCCGTGAACTTCACCTGCGGACCGAGGTCCATCAGCGGCTTGAGGGCCGCCTGTCCGGACTCGAGGTCCCCGGTGGTAACGACGATGATCGTCCAACCAGGTCGGCCCACTTTCTCGGGCGGAACGAATGGTGCCGGAGGCAGATTGAGGTAGATGAGAAGAGGGCATTGCTCATCGGGCGCTTGGGCGGAAAACGCGCGAAAGGCTCCGAGGATTTCGCGGCCGCGCCCGGGCTCGTAGGACAAGAACGAAAAGAGCACCGCCGGGCCGATCTCATGAAGTTGATACGTGAACCGCGTAACGACGCCGAAATTGCCGCCACCTCCGCGCAGCGCCCAGAACAAGTCAGCGTTCTGCTCATCGCTGGCTCGGAGGACGTCGCCGTCCGCGGTCACCACCTCCGCGTCGAGCAGGTTGTCGCAGCTCAGGCCGTACTTTCGCATCAACCACCCGATGCCTCCACCGAGCGTGAGTCCGGCGATACCGGTGTGGGAGATGAGGCCGCCCGTCACCGCGAGGCCGTGAACCTGCGTCGCCTCGTTGAGCTCGCCCCAGAGGACGCCTGCCTGGGCCGTCGCGGTCCTGGCCTTGACATCGACTTCGATGTGTCTCATCAGGGAGAGATCAACGACCAAACCGCCGTCGCATGTTCCATATCCCGCAAAGCTGTGCCCGCCTCCACGGATGGCAATGGTCAGCGAGTGCTCGCGCGCGAACTTCAAGGCCGCGATCACATCGGGCGTACCCGCGCACCGCGCGACAAGCGCAGGCCGGCGATCGATCGTGCCGTTCCAGACCCTGCGCTGCTCGTCATAGCCCGCATCGCCGGGCGCGATCAGGACGCCTTCAAAGCCTTCACCCAGTCGTTTGATCGCCGCGTCTGTGAGTTCCACCTGCGCCAATATGAGCCTCCCGGGGCCGAGCTGTCGCGTCGCGGGCCAGGAGGCCGAGCCAGACGGTCTGCCACAGCAGCTGTGGCAGCGGCAGTCCGATTGACGTGAACTGGCACGCGGCGATGCCGGCCACCAGCCAGGCCTTGTGCGCGAGGCCCGGGCCGGTCCTCAAGACGAGCCATGCGGCCAGCACGTTGAGCGAGTAGTCGGGTTGATGCAGGTGCGGGCTCGCCATGACTGATCCGAGCAGCCCCAGCGCGAACACCGCATCGAGCTCAGCGCGCCGGAGGTAAGCGACAGCCATGGCGATGGCTCCGAGGACGAGCTCGGTCGCGTACGTGGCCGGGCCGATGCCGAACACGAACGCAAGCGTGTCGTACTGGTGAATGGGGTCGGCCTGCACCATGGCCGTGGCGCTGAGGAATCCACTCGTGCCGGTGGTTCCGAGGGCGAGCAGGAAAGCGATGGACAGCGCCGCGGCCGATCCTATGAACGCGAGAAAGACCGGCAGCCGCCCGCTGACGAGCACGGCGATTGGCACGAGCCACGCGTCCTGGGGTTTGAGCATCGCGGCCAGGGCAAGCAGCGCCCCGGCGACCACCGGTCGTCCTCGCGCGGTCTGCTGCCAAGCGACCGCTACGAGCGCCAGCATGAGCAGGGTCGGCTGGCCGAATCTCAGCGATTCTTCCACGGACCACAGGGCGATTCCGAGCAGCAGCAGCGTGATTCGACCCAGCCCTGTGAAGGGACATGCCACCACCCAGGCGACGACCAATGCGGCAAGACCGATCAGCGTCCAGAGGACGAAAGCGGGCGGCTCCGGCAGCGCGGTAAGCGGAGCGATGATCCACGCCAGCAGGGGCGTCTGCACGTAGTAGTGGGCCGAGTCGTAGACCTGGTCCCGGACGGGAAAGGAGGCGGAGGCGGCGCGCAGCAAATCGGCGTCGTAGATGTGCGACCAGCCGGCGCTGAGACCGACCTTCGCCGCGGCGTAGAAAACCCGGAAATCGTTGCCGTACGGGTCGTCTAGAAACGTGCGGACCAGACGCAGCACGCCGAAAATCGCGGCCCACAAGCTGGCCATCGCCGCGGCCGCAAGCCACAGGGGCGGCCGCCGCGCGGGCGCCGGCGCGGGCGCGATCGCCTTCATGCGGCCTCAGTGCTCCGGTGCTTGTTCGATCGGGATGAGGGCGGACTCGCGGCGCGTGATTGCCTCGCGCCCAAGGATGCCGGCCCATCCCACCTGCCAGATCAGCTCCGGCAGCGGGTTGCCGATGGCGAGAGACGTGAACTGGCAGGCCGGAACGCCTGCCAGGAGCCAGAGCCTGTGCGCGATAGGGGGGCCCGTCCTCAAGACGAGCCACGCCGCCAGCAGGTCGACCGAGTAATCGAGCTCGTGCATGTGCGGGCTCGCCATCACCGAGCCGAGGATGCCAAGAGCAAAAACGACCTCGAGCTCCGTGCGCCGGAGGTAGGCGACGGCCATGGCAAGCGCGCCGAGACCGACCTCCACCGCGTAAGCCGCCGGCCCGATGCCGAACACGTACGCCGCCGTGTCGTAGTAGTGCATCGGGTCGGCCTGCACCATGGCCGTGGCGCTGAGGTATTGGTTGATGCCGGCCGGGCCCACGCTCAAGAGCGCGCCGACCGACAACCCGGCTGCCCATCCCACGAACGAGATCACGACAGGCATCCGGCCGCTGACCAGCAGCGCGACCGGGACGAGGATCACGTCCTGCGGTTTGAGCATTACCGCGACGGCGAGGAGCGCGCCGGCCGGCACCGGCCGTCCTTGCCGCATCTCTCGCCATGCGATCGCCACCAACGCGATGAGAAGCAAGGTCGGCTGTCCGAAGCGGAGCGATTCGTTGACGGACCACAGGGCCAGCCCAAGCAGCAGCAACGTGATGCGGGCCAGCCCGTGGAAAGGGCAGGCCACCGCCCACGCCACTGCAAAGGCGGCGAGGCTCAGCGCGGTCCACAGTGCGAACGCGACCGGCTCTGGAACCGCGGTCAGCGGTGCGATGATCCAGGCTAGTAGAGGCGGGTTCACGTAGTAGTGGGCGGAGTCGATGTTGCTGTCCGCGATCGGGAACGAGGCAGACGCCGCGCGCAGCAGACCGCCGTCGTAGATGTGCGACCAACCGGCGTGGAGACCGACCTTCGCTGCTGCGTAGAAGACTCGAAAGTCGTTGGCATACGGGTCTTCGACGAAGATCCTGATCAGCCGGACGAAGCCGAAGATCGCGGCCCAGAAGCTTGCGACCGCCGAGGCGGCGAGCCAGAGCGGCGGCCGGGCGGCCTGGGCGGACATGCGCGCAATTCTCCCGATTCGGCCTACCGCCGTCCGGAATACGGTGCTAGCGTCTGGCCTTGAAGTTCACGATGGCTGACACACCACCGATCGCGTGCACCCTGTCGCCCGCCGACCTCGAGGATCGAGAAGGCGCCTGGCGGAAGCTGATGTCCAGCGGTCTGGTGGCACGGGACGTGGTGCCTGGCGGCATCCGCCTCACGCCCGCACCCGGGGCGGCAGCCGCGCTCATCGATCTCGTCGACCTCGAGCGCGAATGCTGCGCCTGGATCCGTTTCGACGTGAGCGCCGGCTCAATCGTCACTCTGACCGCCGAGGGCGACGGCGAGGCGGTTCTCGCCGAGATGTTCAGGTAGTCGCGGCCTTCTCCGCCGGCGCCTTCTCTTCGACAAGCTCGCCTTCGATGTTGATCTGGATCTCGTTGCTGACGATGAACTTGCCGTCCAGCATCATCTCGAACTTCATGCCGAAGTCCTTTCGGTTGAGCTGGCCCTGGGCCGCGTAGCCGATGCGGTGTCCCATGTTGGGGTCGTTGAACTCCCCGTACCTGACCACGTCCAGCGAGATCGGCTTGGTGACGCCCTTGATGGTGAGGTCGCCCGTGAGCTTGTATTTGTCCTTGCCGGCAGGTTCGATATCGGTGCTCTTGAACGACATCGTCGGGAACTTGTCGACTTCCAGGAAGTTGCCTGACCGGAGGTCGTTGTCCCGCGTCTCGTTGTGCGTCCGGATGCTAGCCGCGTTGATGCTGGCCTCGATCTTGGACTTCTGGGGGTGCTCCACATCGATCTCACCCGTCGCGGTGACCTCGGCGAAATGACCTCGGACGGTCATCATGCCCAGGTGCTTCGCCGAGAACTCAACCTGAGTGTGGTACGGGTCGAACTTCCAGGTACCCATGAACTACCTCCAGTGCAGCCTTGAGCGGCGAAAGCCCCTCTAAAGCCACCAACAAGTTGCGCAGGCAACTTATTTCCTCGCTAAGGCTTCGAGACCTGGATCAGGCCGAGGCGGACCGCGGCGATCACAGCCTGAAGCTTGGAATGAACCTCGAGCTTCTCGATCACATGCCGCACGTGCCACTCGGTCGTATGGCCTGCGATGCCCAGGCGCGTCGAAATTTCAACCGTGTCGAACCCTTCCCCCATCAGGCTCAAAACGTCCAGCTCCCGGTTTGTGAACATCGACGCGCTCCGCTTTCGCTCGTCTTCGTGCTTCAGTGCCACCCGCTGGCGGGCGAGGGCTTTGGCGAAGAGCCTGGCCGGGATGAGCACCTCGCCCAGGCTCGCTCGCCTGATGGCTTCGAGGAACTGGTCGGCTGTCGCTGACCTGGTCAGGTAGGCGATGGCGCCCGCGTCGATGGCGTCGAGCAGGGCCGTTTCGGACTCTTCTGCGCTGTGAAAGACGATCGTCGCGGTTGGTATCTGGTTGTGAATCAGCCCCGCCGCCGCCGGGCCGCTCATGTCCGGAAGCTCGAAATCGATCGCGACGACGTCCGCCTTGCAGCGTGCGGCCTCGACGACCGCCTCGGCCCCGGTGCGTGCAGTGCCACACAGCGCGAGGTCTGACTGCCCTTCCACGATCCCGGCGAGCGCCGACGCGAGCAGCGGATGGGGCTCAACGAGGAGCACCCTAAGCGTTCCGTCAGCCACCTCAGCGCTCCCCACGGGCCTATTATAGAACGATACGTACCGTAATGTAACGTTTAATTGCAGATCATGCTGTATTACAATGAGCGAATGACAGAACCGGGGCGCAAGCCGGGCCGGCCGCGCAATAAGGGTCTCGACGAAGCGCTGCTGCAGGCAGGCCTGGCCGTCTTTCTCGAGGCTGGGTACAGCGGTGCCACTCTGGCCGAGATCGCGCGGAGGGCCGGCGTCGGGACGCCGGCCATCTACAGGCGGTGGCCCACCAAGGCCGATATGGCCATCGACATCGTCGCCCACGTGTCCGAGGCGGAAGCGATTCCGGACTCCGGATCTATCCGCGACGACCTCCTGGCGTTCATGGCGCTGCGACTGCGGACGTGGAGAACCCCTCTGTTTCGCAAGCTCGTCGTCCCGGTACTCATGGAGGGCAATCGCGAGGGAGCCCTCGCCAGCCATATCGGTACGCGGTTCCTCGATTATCGCAAGGCGCTCGAAGCTCGAATTGCACGAGCGGTCCAAGCCGGCGAGCTGCGCGCGGATACGAATCCTGGCCGGCTCATCGATTTGCTGATGGGCACGATCACGATGCCGCTCCTCTTCTTCCTGGAGCTTCCGGCCGTCGATGACGCTGCGGTCATCGTGGACCAGGTCCTCTCGGGCTTCCGTGTCCAGGAGCACACGTCAGGCGCGGCCACCAGACAGACCCGATGACCGCCGGGCGGTACGCGTTGATGTGGTCGGGCGGCAAGGACAGCGCCCTCGCGCTCGACCGTGCCAGGCGGTCGGGACTCGACGTAGCCCGCCTGATCTCCTTTTATGACCCGGCTACGGGTCGCGTGCGCTTCCACGCAACACGGGTCGCGATGCTGGATGCCCAGGCAGCGGCAATCGGAGTCCAGCTCCGCGCGATCCCCACGAGCTGGGCCGACATGGAAGCTGGCCTCGGCCGTGAGCTCAATTCGCTCCGCGAGGAAGGGCTCGTAGGCGTCGTCTTCGGAGACATCCACCTTGCCGACGTGAGGGACTGGTACGAGACACGCGTGGCGGCTGCCGGTCTCGAGCACGTGGAGCCACTCTGGGGCGAGCCGCCGCCGGCCTTGCTCGCAGAGTTCATCTCCGGCGGCGGGCGGGCGGTGCTGACCTGCGTCGAGCTGGCGAAGCTGGACGAGTCGTGGCTCGGCCGCGTCACAAACGAGCAATTCTCCACCGACATTCAGAAAACCGGCGTCGATGCTTGTGGCGAGAACGGCGAATATCATTCCTTCGCCTTCGACGGCCCGGTCTTCAATCAACCGGTGAGGTGGACGGCGGGAGAGCGCCGCGTGGACGGCGCGTTCGCCCAGCTGGACCTTGGCTAGCCGCTCAGTGCCAATCGCTTGACTCGAGTCCTGCCTCGAGCCAGTCGATGATCGATCCGACCTTCTTCCAGTCCTCCGCCTTGCGAGCGGCGATCAGCTCGCGCAGAGCATGCGGCTCCCACGCCAGCAGAGCCTCGGCGCCCGAGCTGGCGTACCGGACCAGCGCGTGGTGTACGACTTCCTCGTAGGAGAGACCGGTGTTGCGCGCGAGGTTCTCCAGCGTGGGTCGTGGGTCCTCGAGCATGGAGAGCGCCACCGAGTCGCGAAAGTTTTGATTCGAGTCATTCGCGCTCATTCCCTTCCTCCAGTTGGACGGAGCTCGCGCGGCTTCTCCTGACCTCTGCGCGCGGGGGCCCGACCTGGCGGCTGTTCCGGCTCGGGAAGCGAAGCACTCCTGGGGATTGGCCGCATGACCGGGCTGCCTGTCGTCAGGTGCAGCTCCTTGCCGTGGTGCTCGAAGGTGAGGGGCTTGCCTCGCACGAGCGTGTAAGTCGCGCGGCTCCGGTTGACCGTGACCTTGATCAGGCGGTCGAGGAAAGTCACTCTGAAGCTCAGGCGCTGGATTCTGGGCGGCAGGCGCGGAGCGAAACCGAGCGTGCCCCCGTGGTGGCGCATGCCGCCGAGGCCGGCGACCACCGCGAGCCACGCCCCCGCCAGCGAGCCCATGTGCACGCCGTCGCGAACGTTGTGCTCCAGGTCGTGGAGATCCATCAAGGCGGCCTCGCCCAGGTAGTCGTGAGCCAGCTGGAGGTAGCCGACCTCGGCCGCCATGATCGATTGAGTGTTGGAGGAAAGCGAAGAGTCGCGGACTGTCAACGGCTCGTAATAGATGAAATTCCGGGCCTTTTGCTCGGGGGTGAACGCATCTCCACGCAAGTGCATGGCGAGCACGAGGTCCGCCTGCTTGATGACCTGCTTCCGGTAAAGATCGAAATATGGGAAGTGCAGAAAAAGGGGGTACTGGTCGGGCCTGGTGCGCCGGAAGTCCCAGCGTTCGTGCTTGGTGAAGTCGCTGGCCTGCCGGTGGACCTCGAGGTCCTCGTCGTATGGGATGAACATGCGATCAGCGGCGCGGCGCCACCCTTTCACCTCGGCGGCGGTCACCTTGAGCCGTTTCGCCACGCGCGCGTGGCGCCCCACCGCATCGGCCGCCGCGTTGAGGTTCCGCTGCGCCATGAGGTTGGTGTAGAGATTGTTGTCAGCCAGTGCGCTGTATTCGTCGGGACCGGTGACGCCATCGATCCGGAACAGGCCGCCTCGCTCGTGGTGGCCCACCGAGATCCACAACCGCGCCGTCTCGACCAGGAGCTCGACCCCGACCATCTCTTCGAACTTCAGGTCGTTGGTGGCGGAGACGTATCTCAGCACGCCGTCGGCTATGTCGGCGTTGATGTGAAAGGCCGCGGTCGACGCGGGCCAGTAGCCCGAGCACTCCTCGCCGTGGATCGTCCGCCAGGGGAAGGCCGCACCTTTGAAGCCGAGATCTCGCGCTCGCTGGCGCGCGAGGTCGAGGATCGAGAGTCGCCAGCGCAACACATCGGCCGCCGCAGCCGGCGCCGTATAGATCAGCACGGGAAGGACGAAGGTCTCGGTGTCCCAGAACGTATGGCCGTCATAGCCCGGGCCGGTGAGACCTTTCGCAGGTATTGCGCGCTGCTCCGCCCGGGCCGCGGACTGGAGGACGTGAAACAGGGCGAACCGGATGGCCTGCTGGACCTCGGGATCGCCCTCGAGCTCGACGTCCGCGCGCTGCCAGAAATCCGCCAGGTATTTGCGCTGGGCGGAAACGAGGCCTTTCCAGCCGTGGCTCTTCGCTGTCTCCAGCGCTCCCTCGATCTGCGAGCGCAGCGCGGGAGTCGACCGCTGGCTCGACCATCCGTAGGCCACGAACTTCACCAGGCTCAGGCTCTGTCCCGGCGCGATGCGAGCCGTCACGGTGACCCGCGCGTGATCGTCGCTGCTTTCCGACGTGGTAACGCTCTTACCGGGAGCCTTGACCAGGTGATCCATGCCTGCGGCGATCGTCAGCCGGCTCTTCTTGGTGCAGTGAATCAGGATGGCACGGAGGCCTTCATTTCCTGAGAATCGCGCCTCCAATGGCGCCTCGATGGCCGCGGCCGTGCGCGGGTCGGTTCTCACCACGGTGCCTACTGGCTCGTTGGCCACGAGCTCGGATTGAAGGACGAAGTCCGCGGGTCCATCGACCGGCTCAACCTCGTAGAGGATCGCGGCCAGCGCCCGGTGGACCAGCGAGACGAGGCGGGTCGAACGCACGCGGATCACGCGATGGTTCGGCGACTCCCACTCGACGGTTCGCCGCAGAACCCCCGCCTTCAGGTCGAGGACCCGCTCATGGGAGCGCAAGGTCCCGTACCGGATGTCAAACGGCTCGTCATCGACCAGGAGACGGATGATCTTTCCATTGGTGACGTTGACGATCGTCTGGCCCGCCTCGGGGTAGCCGTACGCGGTCTCGGCGTAAGGAAGGGGGACCTCCTCGTAGACAGCGTTGAGGTACGAGCCCGAGATCTCGTGTGGCTCGCCCTCATCGAGGTTTGCCCGCCAGCCGATGTGGCCGTTGGAGAGGGCGAAGATCGACTCGGCGTGGCCCATCAACTGGAGGTCGAGGTTCCGCTCGCTCACGGTCCAGGGTTCCGGGGCAGAGCCGTTGTTGTGGATCACGATCTCTTCATCAGGTCCGCCAGGTCCTTGACGACGACGTCGGCGCCGTGCTCCCGAAGCGCATCCGCCTGGCCCACGCGATCCACGCCTACAACGAAGCCGAACCGGCCGGCGCGCCCTGCGGCAACGCCGGCAAGTGCGTCCTCATATACCGCTGAGCCGGATGAAGTGGCGCCGAGCATCCGCGACGCCTCGAGATATGTGTCCGGTGCCGGCTTGCCGGCCAGTTTTTTCGCGAGCGCCACGTTGCCGTCGACCTGAGCGTCGAACATGCCCTCCAGCCGAGCGGCTCGAAGGACCTCGCTGCAGTTCTTGCTCGAGGTCACGACAGCCAGCTTCAGCGCCGCATCGCGGGCCGCGTGCAGATAGCGGATCGAACCTTCATAGGCCTCTACCCCATTGGTCCGTATCAGATGAAGGAAGAGCTCGTCTTTGCGATTCCCAAGGCCGTGGACCGTTTCGGCCTCAGACGGGTCGTCCTCCCCGCCTTCGGGCAGGGTGATATGGCGTGAGGCGAGGAATGAGCGCACGCCGTCCTCCCTGGGTTTGCCATCGACGTATTCGTCGTAATCGGCGATCTCGTCAAATGGCCGGAATGCTTCTGCGGTCTTCTCCGCCCTCTGCTTCAGGAAAGCGTCGAACATCGCCTTCCAGGCTGCCGCGTGCACGACCGCGGTCCTGGTCAGGACTCCGTCGAGATCGAAGAGGCAGGCGGTGATGGTAGGGGGCAGTCCAAGCGAGCCGCGATCCATCTCAACCCGTGACTCTATCCTCCCCACCCGTGGGGAGGGGACGATCAGCTATGCATAGCCCGGACGAAGCGGGACGGGCCAAACCTGGTCGGTGAAAATGACATATCGCTGCGTCGCGAAAGCACCCGCCCACAAAGGCCAGCAGGTGGTCAGCGTCAGGTGAAAACCGTTGGCGTCCGGAATCAAAACAGAGCGGTTGTCCGGGTTCACAATCTGGCTCCCGGTGACGCGATACCGGTAGACCCCGTAGCGGGTCTCGATGTCTATCTCATCGCCCTTGGCCAGCTGCGGAAAATTGATCCAGTAAACGTTGTGTGCGGCGACCCCGACCATCCCCGGATCGCCCGGCCACACTGTGGTCGGGTAGTGCCCGGGGCTCGCGTAGAGCACGCCGGCGCTCACGCCCTCCTTGACGGCCGCGTAATAACCGAGCTTCGGTACGCGGATGGCGAAGTCGACGCCGTTCACGGGTTGCTTCAGCGCGGGATCCACCGGCGCCGCGGCGGGCGGCCGAGCACGGATCACCCCGCTCCATACCTGGTTGAGGTGCTGCTGGTCGCGCAGGCCGCCCCACATCCCGTAGGCGAAGCTTCCGAGGAGGTAGAGGCCTATCACAAGGCAGGCAAACCAGACAAGGCGCATCGGATGCGGGCGTTGCGAACGCCGAGAGCGGCTCGAGCTTCGCGCCATCGGAGCGGAATACGCAGGTGAAAGCGATCGGCCGGCAGCCATCTGTCTTAGAACGCACAGGTCCGGGCCGGCGGACTAGATCACGAAATAGAAGGTGGCTCCCTCGCCCTCCGCGCCCTCGGCCCAGATCCGCCCGCCGTGGCGGTTCACGATCCGCCTCGCCGTCGCCAGACCGATTCCCGCGCCCGGGAAATCGCTCTGGCTGTGCAGTCTCTGAAAGGCTCCGAAGAGACGGTGGGCGTAGATCATGTCGAATCCCACGCCGTTGTCCCGCACGAAGATGCGGGACTCGCCGTCGACGATCTCGGTGCCGACCTCGACTCGAGGGGACGGCTTGACCCGCGTGAACTTCCACGCATTGCTCAGCAGGGTGGACAGCAGGATGCGGACCAGACGGCGGTCTCCCGACACGTTCATCCCGTGGGCGATCTCAACTTTGATCTCGGGATCGGGAGCGCCGGCCTTGATCTCCTTCACGATGTCCTTGCAGAGAGCCGTGACGTCGATCTCTTCGCGATGGACCTCTCCGCTCGTGAGGCGAAACAGGTCCTGGAGGCCGTTGAACACCGAAGTCATGCGCTGGCTCGCGCCTCGCATGCGCTTCAGGTTGTCCTTGGCTCGCTTGTCGAGCCGGTCGCCGTATTCCTCGAGCATGCTCTTGCTCAGTCCGTCGAACGCGAGCAGCGGGGCCCGCAGGTCGTGGGAAACCGAATAGCTGAAAGCCTCGAGCTCGCGGTTGATCGCGGTCAGAGCTGTGGTGCGTTCTTCGACCAGCGTCTCGAGCCGGCTGCGATAGCGGCGCAGCTCCTGCTGCGCCCGATACAGCTCGACGAACACCGCCACCTTGGCGCGGAGGATCGCTGGAACCACGGGCGCGAATACGAAGTCGACAGCTCCCAGGTCGTAGCCGCGACCCATGTCGGTCTCAGCCTGGTCGAGGGCCGTGACGAAGATGATCGGTGTCAGCTCGGAGCGAGGACGCTGGCGGATGAGCTGGGCCGTCTCGAAGCCATCCATCACCGGCATGCGCACGTCAAGGAGGATCACCGCAAATTCCTGCCGCAGCAGCTGGCGGAGGCCGTCGGCCCCTGATGAGGCTTCCACGACCGTCTCGCCGAGAGGCGCGAGGATCGTCTTCAACGCGAAGCGCTTGGTCGCGTCGTCGTCAACGATAAGGATGTTGACTCTCGATTCCGCTTTCGTCGCCGAGTCCTCGATGTCTTCGAGCGGCCTGGTCATCATCGGACTTTTCGGAAAAGGCTCACGCCGTCTCGCACCTGCTTGTAACGGCTGCTCTCTGGGGAGAAGACGAGCGATTCGCCCTTGCCGAGGGCCAGGAACCCGAATCGCACGAGGCTGTCCACGAACAGGCGGTGGGCGCGTTCCTGGAGCGAGGGGCGAAAGTAGATCAGCACGTTGGCGCAGATGATCAGGTGAAAGTCGTTGAAGGACGTGTCCGAAACAAGGTTGTGGCGGGCCCATGTCACGTGGTGCTGGAGGCTCCGGTGGAAACGAGCGGTGCGGCCGGAGATGTCGTAGTGGTCCGACAGTTTTGCGTGTCCGCCCGTTGACTCATAACGCTCCTCGTACGAACGCACCGTGTCGAGGGGATAGGCGCCGGTACGAGCCACCGCCAGCGCATCCTCGTTGAGGTCGGTGGCATAGATGCTCGCTCGCGGCAGCACACCCTCTTCCAGGAGCATGATCGCGAGGGAGTAGACCTCTTCACCTGTCGCGCAGCCCACCATCCAGATGCGCACCGATGGGTATGTTCGGAACACCGGCACGACTTCTTCGCGGAGGCAGCGCATGAGCTCTGCCTCGCGGAACATGCTCGTGACGCTCACGCCGACCGTGCGGAGGAATCTGTGCATGGTCGGCTCGTCGTGCAGGATCCGATCCTGGTAGTTGGAGATCGTCGAAATTCTGTCGCTCGCCATGGCGTCATGAATGCTTTGCCGCAGGGGCCTGGCCGCATACTCGCGAAAGTCGTATCCGTAGCGAAGGCGGATCCCCTCGAGGAGGAGGCGGATCTCGATCTCCTCGACCACGATCTGTGGTTGTCCGGACTCGAGGCCTGCCAGCCGGACGGCGGCTGCTTCGCGTGCCGTCACGGCGTAGTCAGCCACGAGCGGAGCATGGCCAGCAGCTCCGGGGTGTTCACGGGCTTTGCGATGTAATCCGATGCCCCGGCTTCGATGCATTTCTCACGGTCCCCCTTCATCGCCTTTGCGGTGAGGGCGATGATCGGCCTGCCCTGGAACGTCTTGAGTTCGCGCATCCTGGTCATCGTCACGTAGCCGTCCATCTCCGGCATCATCACGTCGACCAGGGCGACGTCAATGTCGCTGCGTTCTCTCAGGGTGTCGATCGCCTCCTTGCCGGAGTCGACGGCGGTCACGTCCATGTGATGACGCTCCAGCATCGCGGTGAGCGCGAATATGTTCCGGATGTCGTCGTCCACGACGAGTACCTTCTTGCCCGCGAGTGAAGCATCATGCGACTCCGAGCTGCCGTTCGGTCCATGGAACGAAGCAGTGGCGGCATTCGGATCTTCGAGGACGGCCTTGACCTCATCGGTCAATCGCTCGGCCGACCTGACCTCTTTGATCACGATCGTCTTCGTAGCGCGGCCGAGCTTGAGCTCCTCCTTCTTCGTCAGGTCCCTCGCCGTGTAGACCAGCACGGGCAGCGAGCGCAGCGCCTTGTGGCTGCGGACGTGGTCGATCACCTCCCAGCCGGACATGCCCGGAAGGCCGAGGTCCAGGACCACGCAGTGGAACTTCTGGTCTTCGAGCAGGGCAAGCGCCTCCTCGCCAGTCCCGACGGCGATGGTGCGCGCGTCGACTGCAGCCAACAGGTCGACGAGGTGCTGCCTCTGGATGGGATCGTCCTCGATCACCAGCACCGTTTGGCGGGGTTCGACCGGATGGTCGGCGACCGCCTGGGCGGCCTCCACGCGCCACCCCGGCAGGAGCCCCGCCCCGGCGCCGACGGTCACCGGGGACGTCCGCGGTGAACCTTCAGACCGCCCATTCGTCCGGCCACCAGGCAGGACGTGCAGGGCCTGCGCCGGCGCCCCGACCGGCAGATAGACCGTGAACACGCTGCCCACCCCAGGCTCGCTCTGGAGCTGAATCTCACCGCCGAGGAGGCGGGTCAGCTCCCGGCAGATCGACAGCCCAAGTCCGGTTCCTCCGTACTTGCGGCTGGTCGTGCCGTCGGCCTGCGCGAAGGACTCGAAGATCGAGTGCTGCTTGCTCTCCGGGATTCCGATGCCCGAGTCGACGACGCTGAACGCAACCACCTTCGAGGCGGAGCTGAGGACCTCGTTGCCGGCGCTCCAACCCGACGTGGCGACCTGGGCGATGAACTCGACCCGGCCTTTCTCGGTGAACTTGAACGCATTGCTCAGCAGGTTGTTGAGGATCTGCTGCAGACGCTGGGCGTCGGTCGGGATGGTTTCAGGGAGGCCCGGGCGGAGGTCGATCGTGAACGCCAGCTTGGTCGCCTCGGCCACGTGCCGGAACGTGCGCTCGAGCATGGGCTTGAGCTCTTGCACCGGCCAGTCGGCGATGTCGAGCGTGACGGTGCCCGACTCGATCTTCGAGAGGTCGAGGATGTCATTGATCAGCTTGAGCAGGTCGGTGCCGGACGACCGGATGATGGTCGCGTACTCGATCTGCTTCGAGAGCAAGTTCCCATCAGGGTTGGCGGCCAGCTCTTGAGCCAGAATCAGCAGGCTGTTCAAAGGCGTGCGTAGCTCGTGGGACATGTTGGCGAGGAACTCGGACTTGTAGCGAGACGTGATGGCGAGCTGCTCGGCCTTCTCCTCGACGAGCGTCTTGGCCGCCTCGACCTCGTCCCGCCGCTGCTCGATCTCGGCATTCTGCTGGACCAGCTGGCGCGCCTTCTCGGCCAGCTCTTCGTTGGTGCGCTGAAGTTGGTCCTGCTGGCTCTGCAGCTCGTTGGCCAGAGACTGGGACTGCTTGAGCAGGTCTTCGGTCCGGCTGTTGGCCTCGATCGTGTTGAGCACGATCCCGATGCTCTCCATGAGCTGGTCGAGGAAGTCCATGTGCGTGGGGCTGAACGGCCGGAACGAGGCGAGCTCGATCACAGCCCGGACGTCGCCTTCGAACAGGACGGGCAGGACGACGATGTTGGCGGGCGTCGCCTCGCCGAGGGCCGAGTTGATGCGGATGTAGTCGGCCGGCACCTGGGTCACGACGATGCGGTGCCTTTCGAGCGCGCATTGCCCGACGAGGCCTTCGCCAAGGTGAAATGACTTCGGCAGGTTCTTGCGCTGCCTGTATGCGTAACCAGCCTGGAACGCGAGGTGTGCAGGCTGTCCGTTCGGCCCAACCATGCTGTAGAAGACGCCATGCTCCGCGTTGACCAGCGGCGCCAGTTCCGACAGGATCATCTTGGACACCGTCATCGGGTCGCGCTGGCCCTGCAGCATGCGGGTGAAACGCGCGAGGTTCGTCTTGAGCCAGTCTTGCTCGGTGTTCTTCTCGGTCGTCTCCTTGAGGTTGAAGATCATCTCGTTGATGTTGTCCTTGAGGATGGCGACCTCTCCGCTCGCGTCGACACCGATCGAACGCGAGAGGTCACCCTTGGTGACGGCGGTCGCCACCTCAGCGATCGCCCGCACCTGTGTGGTGAGAGTGGCGGACAGCTGGTTCACGTTGTCGGTGAGGTCACGCCACGTGCCTGACGCTCCTGGCACCCTGGCCTGACCGCCCAACCGGCCCTCCACACCGACCTCGCGCGCCACGCTCGTAACCTGGTCGGCGAACACCGCCAGGGTGTCGGTCATGCTGTTGATGGTGTCGGCGAGCTCTGCGATCTCGCCCTTCGCCTCCAGGGTCAGCTTGCCCTTCAGGTCGCCGTTCGCGACCGCGGTGACCACGCGCGCGATGCCTCGCACCTGGTCGGTCAGGTTGCTCGCCATCGTATTGACGTTGTCGGTGAGGTCCTCCCAGATGCCGGCAACGCCCTCGACGTTGGCCTGGCCGCCGAGCTTGCCGTCAGTGCCCACCTCGCGGGCCACGCGAGTCACCTCGTTGGCGAACGCGTTGAGCTGGTCGACCATCGTGTTGACCGTGTTCTTGAGCTCGAGGATCTCGCCCTGCACATCGACGCTGATCTTCTTGCTGAGGTCGCCCTCGGCGACCGCCGTAACCACGCGCGCGATGCCGCGCACCTGCTCGGTCAACTGACCGGCCATCAGGTTCACGTTGTCGGTCAGGTCCTTCCACACTCCGCCCACTCCGCGGACGTGCGCCTGGCCGCCCAGCTTGCCTTCAGTGCCCACCTCGCGCGCCACGCGAGTCACCTCACCGGCGAACGCGTTGAGTTGGTCGACCATCGTGTTGATCGTGTTCTTGAGCTCGAGGATCTCGCCCTGAACATCGACCGTGACCTTCCGCGAGAGGTCGCCGTTGGCGACCGCGGTCGTGACGTCGGCGATGTTGCGCACCTGGCCGGTCAGGTTGCCGGCCATGAAGTTCACGTTGTCGGTCAGGTCCTTCCAGACGCCACCCACACCCTTCACGTCGGCCTGGCCGCCGAGGCGCCCTTCGGTGCCGACCTCGCGCGCCACACGAGTCACCTCGTTCGCGAAACCGTTGAGCTGGTCGACCATCGTGTTGACCGTGTTCTTGAGCTCGAGGATCTCGCCCTGAACATCAACGGTGATCTTTTTCGACAGGTCGCCGTTCGCTACCGCGGTAGTGACGTCGGCGATGTTGCGCACCTGGCTGGTCAGGTTGCCGGCCATGAAGTTCACGTTGTCGGTCAGGTCCTTCCACACACCGCCCACACCGCGCACCTGCGCCTGGCCGCCGAGCCGGCCTTCGGTGCCGACCTCGCGCGCGACGCGCGTCACCTCGCCGGCGAATGCGTTCAGCTGATCGACCATCGTGTTGACGGTGTCCTTCAGCTCGAGGATCTCGCCTCGAACGTCGACGGTGATCTTCTTCGAGAGGTCGCCGTTGGCGACCGCGGTGGTGACCTCGGCGATGTTGCGCACCTGGCTGGTCAGGTTGCCGGCCATGAAGTTCACGTTGTCGGTCAGGTCCTTCCAGACGCCGCCCACACCCTTCACGTCGGCCTGGCCGCCGAGGCGCCCTTCGGTGCCGACCTCGCGCGCCACACGAGTCACCTCGTTCGCGAAGGCATTGAGCTGGTCGACCATCGTGTTGACGGTGTTCTTGAGCTCGAGGATCTCGCCCTGCACGTCGACCGTGACCTTCTTCGACAGGTCGCCGTTGGCGACCGCCGTGGTGACCTCGGCAATGTTGCGGACCTGGCTGGTCAGGTTGCCGGCCATCAGGTTGACGTTGTCGGTCAGCTCCTTCCACACGCCGCCCACGCCACGCACCTGCGCCTGGCCGCCGAGCTTTCCTTCGGTCCCGACCTCACCCGCCACGCGTGTGACCTCTGAGCTGAAGGATCGAAGCTGATTGACCATGGTGTTGACTGTTCGCGCGGTTTCGAGGAACTGGCCCTGCAGCCGCCGGCCCTCAATCTCGAGCGCCATGGTTTGCGAGAGGTCGCCGTTCGCGACCGCACTGATCACGCGGGCCATCTCTGTGTTCGGCCGCACGAGGTCTTCGATCAGGTCGTTGACGGCATCCAGGGTCGAAGCCCAGACTCCGCCCGCATCCCCCAGGCCCGCGCGCTTGATCTGGCCCTCCTTTCCAACCCGTTTGCTCAAGCGACGGATCTCACGCTCCAGGCGTTGGTTCGATTCGATGATGTCGTTCAGCGAGCTCGCGACCTTGCCTGCGCTTCCAGTCCAGTTCGATGGCATGCGAACGGAAAAATCGCCTCTCTTGACCGCCGTCAGGACGTTGAGCGCTACGCGAGTGTCGATGTCGTTCGTGGTGACCTTCGTCGCCATCAGATTTCCTACCTTCCTTCCTTTACTTCGATTCGCTGATCCGCATCTCCGTTGCCGCGCGCGTCACAGGTTCCGTGGCACCCAGAATTCCACTTTTGCTCCGGCGCCGGGCTCGCTATCGATCTGGAACCAGCCACCCGCCAGCTGTGCTCGCTCCTTCATCGCGAGCAATCCAAGGTGACCGGGCATTTCCACCGCCTCGGCGACGACGAAGCCCGCACCGTCATCGACGATCTCGACTCGGATGCCTTCCTCCACCTCGGCGGCGGAGACGAACACTCGAGTCGCGTGGGCATGCTTCGCGACATTGGTCAACGCCTCAGCCACGTTCTTGACCACGATCGCCTGGATCGGGGCCGCGACCTGGTCGGGCAGCCTAAGGTCGACCTGCGTCTCGATCCCGGAGTGCACGCGAATCGATTCCAGCCGCTCTCTGATCGTTTCGTTGAGGTCCGTGGCCAGCTCGAGGTCCTCAGTGCTCAGGTTGGTGAGCAGCCTCCGGAGCGATTCTTCGACCTTGCCGAGCGTGGTCCTGAGCTGGTCGAACTGCACCGCCTGGTGGCTTCCGTTGGCCTCGGCTCGGATGCGCTCGAGCTGAAGCTCAGCCGCGGTCAGGAGCTGCAGCGCGTCGTCATGTAGCGCGCTGGTCAAGCGCCGGCGAGCCTCGTCGCCTCCCGACGCGATGTTGTTCATCAGCCGGCGGCGAGCGCCGACCGCATCTTCCAGCCGTATCGCCGCCGTGCCGAGCTCGTCCTCGGCCTCCTTGTACTGCCACAACAGCCCCGTGGCCATGGCCGCCAGCCTCAGCACCCACAGGTCGCTCGACGAGAAGCCGCGAAGAGAGTCGAATGCGACGACGGCGCCGATACGCCTGTCGCCGGCTCGCCAGGGGACCGCGATCGAGTTCTTGATACCCGCCACCCCGAGCTCGCGCCACATCGCGTCGAGCTCCGGGGACGTGCCATCGACCACCTCGAGGTCGTCACCGAAGACGATGCGATCGAGCGTCCCTCCGGTGTCCAAGCCGCGCTCGATCCGCTTCGAGTGGATCGGTGAATCGGCGGGGAAACCGAATGCTCGAGGCTGCAGGCCGAGGGCGCCACGGGGCCCCAGGCGCCAGAATCCCGCGCGCCGCGCTCCGACCAGGCCGGCCACGGTTTCGCTCAGGCGGCCGAAGAAGACGGGCAGCTCTTCGTCGGCGTCGAGGTAGGACGAAACGGCTGCGAGTGCCATGAGAGCCGCCTGCTGGGCTTTCTCGAGGCGAGGGCCAGCGCGCTGCGTCCGCTTGCGCGCGGGGTCCGCGGCCGGACCACGTCCGCCGCTCTTCCCGGCGTGCGCCGGCTCCCCTCGGCGGCCGGCCGGCAGCGCCACTATCTCCACGCGTTCCCCTCCAGGCAGGTTATCCGGACTCTCATGTAAGGGCCTGGAGGCGCGGTTCGTCACCGTACAACTGAGGTAGACGCGCCGCTGTAAGAAAAGCCCCGAGAACTGGTGTGCCCCCCTCTAACGAGGGGGGCACGTCTAAGAAACGCCCCGAGTGCGATCGATACTCAGCTTCGCGCTGAGCTCGGCCAGGGCAAAAGAAAACCGGGCCCGCACGTTGCGAGCCCGGTCCTTTTGGTTGCCGGTTAACGGCGCCGGCGAATCCGAAGGCCGATGGCGCCGACGAGGGCCATGATGCCACCGAGGAGGCCACCCGCGATGGGGGCTCCGGTGTTGGCCAGGGTCGTTCCAGAACCGCTGATCGCGGTTGCGCCCAGGACCGAGCCGCTTCCGCCGACGGTGCCGCTGCCAGTTCCGCTGACAGTGCCGCCGCCGCTTCCGCTGACAGTGCCGCCGCCGCTTCCGCCGACGGTGCCGCCGCCGCTTCCGCCGACGG
>Ga0073928_10000505_pt1 | contig 91557 bp, 78 predicted proteins | sample PaiPotPPA55metaG_FD_76969 | JGI IMG/M metagenome (GOLD analysis project Ga0073928, IMG submission 76969) | Iron sulfur acid spring bacterial and archeal communities from Banff, Canada, to study Microbial Dark Matter (Phase II) - Paint Pots PPA... ...
GCAGGAAGCAGACTGGCCTGATTCCGGCTCTCGCCGGTCTTGAATGCATGATTCGTCATGAACAGAATCGTACATCAACTCTCGAAAATGCCGAGTTCTTGCCCAGCCTCGTCGGGCAAATCACGCCAACCGGGCAAATCACGCAACGTCGCCAAGCTGCCGGCACCTGCCGTCTTGGTCGAAATCCATTTTGCCGAAATCCATCCCTGGACGGTTGCCTCTTGGCAAAGTCAGGCGGAAGATGAGCACGACGCCGTCTTTGCACGTCAAGCGTTGATAAGGAGTGTTGCAATGACCGGAAGCAGGGGGTTTGCGACGGCCATTTTCGCAGCCGTTACAACAGCAGCCGATAGAGCAGCAGCCATTGCAGTAGCAGCCATTACAGTAGCAGCCACTACAGTGGGAGCTTTGGCCGTACTCGTGTGTCTGGGCACGAACGCGGACGCCGCGCAGTGCGGCAGCGGGCCTGCCGGCTTCGAAGCCTGGAAGCGAGCGTTTTCAGAGGAGGCAAGGGCAAAAGGCATCGGCGCCTCGAGCGTCGCAGCCTTGATGCAGGCGAACTATGCATCGGGGACCATCGCCGCCGATCGCAGCCAGCGAAGCTTTGGCCTGTCGCTCGATCAGTTTCTCGCCAAGCGCGGGGCCGCGGCGATTGTCGCGCGCGGACGCGCGCTGAAGCATTCCCAGGCGGCGCTGTTCGCATCGATCCAGCAACGCTACGGTGTCCCGCCGGGACCGCTGATCGCCATCTGGGGCATGGAGACCGGCTTCGGCAGCCAGCGCGGCAACCAGAACATGCTGTCGTCGATCGCCACGCTCGCCTATGACTGCCGGCGGCCGGAATTCTTCACCGAGCAGCTCTACGCGACGCTGCGCCTGATCGATCGCGGCGCGCTTTCGCCGGGCGCCCGCGGCTCCATGCATGGCGAGGTCGGCCAGACCCAGTTCATGCCCAAGAACATCCTGGCCTACGGCACCGGCAATCTCGATGTCGCCGCCAACGCGCTGAGTTCGACCGCGAATTTTTTCAAGGCCCATGGCTGGCGCGCCGGTGCGGGATACCAGCCCGGCGAAGCGAATTTCGCCGCCATCGAGGCGTGGAATGCCGCGTCGGTCTATCAGCGCGCCATTGCGCAGATGGGCCGCCAGATCGACGGAGGCGAATAGCGGGCCTGCGGCTCGCTGATCGGGAGCCATGCAGCCTGCAAGCGCGCTAGCGGATCGGCGCGCAGCAAGAAGCCCGCATGACCCGTTGGCTTGTCCGGGCTACGCTTTCTGCTCTCAAAGTTGCGCCAGGTGATCGGTTATCTTGACGGGCTCCGGCAAAACCTTCCGCGCGAGCAGCCAATCCGCAGCTTTTTGCAGATCGGCGATGAACTGCCAGTCGTTCGCCGCGAAATAGCGGTATTGACGCTTCATTGCGATGAATTGGTCGCGAACCTGGTCGCTGTACTTTCCCGCCTTTTGCGCGATGTATTCGGCGTCCTTGCTGTTCTCGGAGACCCATTTTCCTTCGGTGCGGAAAGCGTCGTTCACGGCGCGCACCAGCGAAGGATTGTCGGTCGCGAATTTGCGGGTGGTCAGGTAGGAGGTGTAGTCAATCTGGAAATCCAGATCGCGGCCCTCGAGGAACAGATCGTGCGCCTTGTATTCGAGCCGCGCGATATCCACGCCGGGGCTCCACATCGACCAGGCATCGACTTTCCCGGACGCGAGCGCGGGCGCGGCGTCGGGCGGATTGAGGTAGACGAACTTCACCGCCGAGCGGCCGATCTTGTGCTTATCGAGCGCTGCGACCAGCAGGAATTCGCCGAGGCCAGAGCGGTTCACCGCGACCGATTTCCCGACCAGATCCTCGATCCTGTTGAGGCCGGAATCGTCCTTGGCGATGATCGCGGTGGTTCGCGGCTCGTAAACGACGAACTGCGTGAACACCAGCGGCGAGCCGGCGATGATGGCCGCGAGCGCCGGCGTGGTGGAGCCGCCGAAGCTGAAGTCTGCGCTGCCGCCGGTCACCGCCTGCAGGGTGGGCGCATGATTGGGGAACGGTCCGAGCCACTCCACCCTGATGCCATTCTGGGCCAAAGCCTTTTCTAACTCGCCGCGCTCCTTGGCGATCAGGTTGAGGCCGCTGAGGCCCCATGTCAGGCGAACTGTGTCGGTGGCGCGGCCGGTGCCCGCTTGGGCGGCTGGGCCGACGCCAAGGCTTGCTAGGCTGCCGATGCCCAATGCGGCTGTGCCCAGAAAGCGGCGCCTGGTCGGATTACCGGGAGAGAAACAAGACATCAACGGATCCTTTTGAAAGCTTAATTGGGAGAGCGGGAAGCAACGACGCCGAGTTCAGCAAGCAACTCGGCGCGAGAGATGGTGGCCGAACCGTCGCCCTTCGTCCGGTGCTCGAAGGCGATCCTGCCCTCGCGCATCACCAGGATGCGGTCGGCAAGCACGATCGCTTCGTCCACGTCATGCGTCACCAGCAAGACGCCTGGCCGATGGCTCGCGACCAGCTCGCGGACGAGATCGTGCATGCGGATGCGCGTCAGGGCATCGAGCGCCGCAAAAGGTTCATCGAGCAGGAGAAGCTCGGGTTGCTGCACCAGGGCGCGTGCCAGCGCTACGCGCTGAGCCTGCCCGCCGGAAAGATTGCGCGGCCAGTCGTCCAGCCTATCGCCGAGCCCGACCTCGGTGAGCGCGGTAGCGGAACGCGCGCGCGCGTCCGCGGCCTGAAGGCCAAGCGACACGTTGCGCCAGAGGCTTTCCCATGGCAGCAGCCGATGTTCCTGAAACACCACGGCCGGCCGCCGCGGTGCGACGATGCGTCCGCCATCGATCGGATCAAGGCCGGCCAGCGCCCGCAACAGCGTGGTCTTGCCGCATCCGCTCTCGCCGAGCAGCGCGACGAATTCGCCGCGCTCGATGCGCAGATTGAGATTGTCGATCACAAGCCGAGTGCCGTAGGCGCGGCCGAGATTGGTGACGATAACGGCGGGCCCGGGGATAGCCGAAGAGGACAGGGGCAGCGAAACTTGGAGGGTCACCGTGCGCCTCCGTAATTTGGATGCCATGCAAGCAGGCGTCGTTCGAGCAGGCGGGCGATCGCATCCGCCGCGACGCCGATCAGCGCATAGATCACGATCGTCAGCACGATCACGTCAGTCCGCAGGAACTCTCGCGCATCCATGGCGAGGAAGCCGATGCCCGACTGCGCGCCGATGGTTTCGGCAACAACGAGCGCGAGCCACGCCGTCGCCAGCGCATAGCGGACACCGGTGAGGATCGAGGGCAAGGCGCCCGGAAGGATGATCCGCCGGATGAGCTCAAGCGGGCGTAGGCCCTGAACCCGCCCCAGTTCGATCAGCTTCGGATCGACCTGCCGAATTCCCAGGGTGGTGTTGATGTAGATAGGGAAGGTGACGCCGAGCGCGACCAGGAATATTTTCTCCGCCTCTCCGACGCCAAGCCAGACGATTACCAGCGGCAGGGAGGCGAGAAACGGGACGGCGCGGATCATCTGGACGCTGCGGTCGATCGCGGCTTCGGCGACGCGCGAGAAGCCGACGAGGGTGCCGAGCACAAAGCCGACGGCGCCGCCGATCGCAAAGCCCGCGATGACCCGCAACAGACTGATCCCGAGGTCGTTCAGCAGGCTTCCGGTCGTCGCAAGCTTGAACGCCGTCTTGATGACCTTGCTTGGCGCCGGCAGCACCTGCGGCGATAAGCATCCGCGCTGCGCCAGTACTTCCCAGAGGACGACCAGCGCGACCGGCGCAAACCAGGACAGCAGCTGCAAGCCGCGTTTTCCGATCTTGAGAGGCAGCCCGCGCCGCGGCGAGGCAGCGCCGTCCTCGCGCTGGAGCCGATCAAATTCAGCCGGGGCGGCAGTCTGTTCAATGTTGCTCAAGAGCAGGAGTCCTCGATTGATCGCGGCGTAGGGCGCGCAACGAACGCGATAACGCCACGCGCGGAGCAAAGGCGGTTGATCACTCAATCGACGGCGTGCCGCTGCACGAGTGGAAGCCCTGTTCACCCGTCGTAAGCTGTCCCACGAATTGGGCCCGACAGAAATAGAACGGTTTTTCAATTGTCATTTGTTCCGGAGTTTTTCCGATTTCTCGGCGCGCGCGAGACGACAAAGATCATCTTTTAATGGTTTCGTTGCTTGATCTCTCGACGGTCTTTCGCGAAAACAGATGCGCTTTCGCTCGACGAGATGCTGCGAACAATTGAAGAGAGATCACAAATGACGGCACGACCGCTTCGCTTCGGTATCTGGGCCCTGGTTCACGGGCCGCGCGCCGCACATCAGGATCCTGAGGAACCTTATGACGCATCATGGGAACGCAATCGTGATCTGGTGCTGGCGGCGGAGGCGCTCGGCTACGACTCGACGCTGATCGCGCAGCACACCATCAATCCCCACCGCGAGGATCTCGATCAACTCGAGGCATGGAGTTCAGCTGCGGCGCTTGCGGCATTGACGAGCCGCATCGAAATCATCGCCGCCATCAAGCCGTATCTGTATCATCCGGTGGTGCTGGCCAAGATGGCGCTGCAGATCGAGAACATCAGCCGCGGGCGGTTCGCGATCAATCTCGTCAATGCCTGGAATCGCCCGGAACTCGACAAGGCGGGCATCGGCTTTCCGGAGCACGACGCGCGTTATGCCTATGGTCGCGATTGGATCACGGTGGTATCGCGCCTGATGCAGGGTGAGCGTCTCACTTACAAGGGGGAACATTTCGACGTGCGCGATTACGCGCTCAGGCCCGCCGACCTCTACCGCCCGCGCCCACTGATCTATGTCGGCGGTGAGTCCGCGCCGGCGCGCGATCTGGTCGCTGATCATGGCAATGTGTGGTTCATCAATGGCCAGCCTCTGGACGACGTCGCCGGGTTAATTGCCGACGTTGCCGCACGACCGCGGCTGGGTGCGCCGCTCCGATTTGGCCTGTCAGCCTTCGTGGTCGCGCGTGAAACCAGTGAGCAGGCCCATGCCGCTCACGAACGGCTGCTGCAGCTGGCGGCAAAGGATGCGCCGATGCGGGAGATCCAGAAGCAGAACACAGATCCGAAGGTCGTGATGATGCAGACGATGCAGAAAACCCCGCGCGTTGGCAGCAATGGCGGAACGGCAGCAGGGCTGGTCGGCAGTTATGACGAAGTCGCGGCGGGCATTCGCGCGTTCCATGCGGCCGGGATCGAGTTGTTCATGCTGCAATTCCAGCCGTTCGAGGCGGAGATGGAGCGTTTTGCCAGGGAGGTGATTCCGCGGGTGCGACAGTCCGAACTTCTCGGCGACAGATCCCCGCGGCTGGCGGGTTCATTGGGCCAGCGTTGACGAACGATTCCTCGAACCCCAGATGCGCCCTTTAACCATACTCGTTCGGCGCAGCTCTTACGGCAATTCATTGTCGCGAGGTGGGAAGCGTCGCGTATATGCTTGAAGCGCGTCCTTGGGTTTCGCGAAGCGCTCAACCCTTCCTGCGCGGCTGGGTGCATCTGGCCGGTCGCGCCTGGGGCGGTGGTCTGCTATGAAGCGAGACTGCCGCAAGTCAGCGCCGAGGCCACCATGACCGAGCCGATCGACCGCGCCCCCTTCTACCACGACGGCATGCGTGAACTACAGGACCGCTTCGACGGCCGCCGCGTCGCCGACGGCCTCGAGAAGCATCGCCTCCACTTCGAGTTTTGGGAGCAGGACCTCAAGCTCATCGAACAGGCGCGATTCTTTTTCATCGCGACGAGCTATCAGGACAACGTCGATTGTTCGATGCGTTCGGGCGATCCCGCTTTCGTCAGGATCACCGGGCCCGACACGCTCGAGTACCCCGAATACGACGGCAACAACATGTACCGCACGCTCGGCAACATTCACCGGAACCCGAACGTCGGGCTGCTGTTCGTGCGCCTCGACGGCAAGACGTTTCGCACGCGCATCCGGGGCCGGGCAACGATCCACGACAGCGCGGAAACGCTTGCCCAGCATCATGGCGCGAAAGTCGTCGTGCGCGTCAAGTGCGAGATCTTCCCGAACTGCCCGCGCTACGTTCCCGACCTGATGGGCGGGTCCGAGGCCGTGCCGGCAAATCCGTTCGTTCCTCGACCCGGGTACGAGCCGCCGGCGCCCGAATGGAAAAGCCGGGATTACCTCAAAGACGTGCTCTCGAAGCACGATCCGCATCGCAAGCCCGAGGCATGACGGGCGGCGCCTGCTTGGCCGTCATACCTCTCTTCGACGTCGACGCTTCAAGGGATGGGCCGGCGGGGTTTCCGCTTTGCCTTCTTTCATGTAGCATTGTCGCATGAGCGAAACCGAGACTTTGTTTGCGGCCCTGCGTTCTTCGGCCGACGAAGAGGTTGTCGACATGCTCGAGCGCATGGTGCGGGATGCCCCGGATCATGCCTTGAACAAAATGAACGCGCTTGATCTCGCGGCGAGGCACGGCCTCGGCGAGGAGCGCGTCATCGCCGCCCTGCTGAATGCGGTGGGGCTCGGCATGTTCGAGATGACGTGGAGCGTCATGTGCCCGAGCTGCGGCGGTGTTCTCTCCGCCAATAAAAGCCTGAAGACGCTGGATCAGGCGCACTATAATTGCGCTTTCTGCGCCGCGGGCTATGAGACGACGCTCGACAATTTGGTCGAGGTGACCTTCACGGTAAGCCCGCGCCTGCGCAAGATCGCGGCCCACAGCCCCGACGAATTGTCCGCGGCCGAATATTATCGCCAGATCTTCTGGAGTTCGGCCATCGATCTTCCAGCCGATCTGGACAGACTGCTGCCGGAGATCACGCTCGAAATTGTCGACCTGCCACCAGGGGAAAGGGCGATCCTTTCGTTGCAATTGCCGAAGGGCACGGTGATCGTGTTCGATCCCGTGACGCATACGGCCCAGTTCCTTGAGGTCGGCGGCGAGGAGGCGCGTGAGCGCCAGAGCCTGTCCGTGATCTTCAACAAGGTCCAGGTTGCGGTCGACATCGTTCCCTTGCGCCCCGGTCCGCTGCGCCTGGCTCTGGAAAACCGCACCGACGGTCGGGTGTTGCCGGCTGTATGGGTGGCGAACCAGGCGCTGGACGATCTGCTGAAGCGGCGCAAGCCGATTCTCACGGCAAAGCGTCTCCTCACCAATCAGACCTTCCGCGACATCTACCGGACCGAAACGCTCGCCATCGGCCAGCGCCTCAAGATCCTGAGCCTGACTTTCCTGTTCAGTGATCTCAAGGACTCCACTCAGCTCTATGAGCACGTCGGTGACCTCGTCGCCTTCGATCTCGTCAACGAGCATTTCAGGCTGCTGCAGGAGATTATCGCGTCCGAAAGGGGGGCCGTGGTGAAGACCATTGGCGATGCCGTGATGGCGACCTTCGAGACGCCTGACCACGCCATTGCCGCTGCGATCCGGATGCGCGAGGCGATGAGCGATCTCGGCGCCGAGCGTCAGCATCAGAGCCTGCGCCTGAAGATGGGCATCCACGAAGGATCGTGCCTCGCGGTCACACTCAATGGCCAGCAGGACTATTTTGGCCAGACGGTGAACATCGCCTCGCGCGTCCAGGGCCTCGCCTCCTCGCGCTCGATCGTGGTGACGGAATCGGTGGTCGATAACGCGCATGCCCGGGTCCTGCTCGAGACCAGCGGGCTAAAGCCAACGCTCCGACACGTGGCATTGAGCGGCATCGCGGACAAAGTGTCGGTCTACGAGATCCCCTGAGCACATCGGGTGTCGGCGGGATTCGTTGATGCCACCCTCGTTTATGCCACCATTGATGCGCGCTGTGCCGGCCTGGGCATCGGCGGGCTGTGGCCCAATGATCACACTGACATGGAAAAGCGTGGTTGATGCTGTGCATGGTCTCATCCAGCCATGGTTCGGCCCTGATTGCGTCATGCCCTGAGGCTCGTCGAATTCGGTTTGGGTGGGGGGCGCAAGTTGGGGATACAAAATGTCTTCCATCTGCTGTGCCAAGACTTCGGGCTGTGCCAAGACTTTCTGCCGTACCAAGACTTCGTGTTGTAGCAAGACTTCGTGCGTCGCCGTTAAAGCAAATCATATTCCCGACGCGTCCCCGGACCCGGCCGCGCGTGTCCGGAAAATCGTTCGGCTGTTTGCCGTCACTCTGGGGGCGGCGTCGCTTGCGGCCTGTGCCCAGTCCTCTGTCGTCACCAGAAATTCCGGATTCGTCAGCAGCAGCCGGCAGGCGTCGCCGGAACACAATCGAACGGCATCCTTCGGGACGAACAGGCGCGTGGCGTCCGCGAGAAAGCACACCCCGTTCGCGCGGCACAACAATGCAGCGGGGACAAAGACGGCCTCGCACGGAGTTGCCAGCTTCTACACCGAGGACCAACAGACCGCGAGCGGCGAAAAGTTCGACACGCACGATTTGACCGCCGCGCATCCGACGTTGCCGTTCGGCACAAAATTGCGGGTGACAGACGTCGCCAGCGGCCGGTCGGTGACGGTTCGGGTCAATGACCGCGGCCCCTACGTTCCCGGACGCGTTGTCGATGTCTCCTATTCGGCGGCTGATGCGCTGGGAATGGTCGGAAAGGGTATCGCAAAGGTCAAGCTTGACGTCGTGCACGAGGTGAATGGCCGACAAGGACCCTAGCCAGGATGGAGCAAACGGGGTCGGCGCATCGCGCCGACACGGATGACTCCCAGAGAACCGTGCTGAAGCTAATTTGACGCGCTTATCGAATGATGAACGAGCACCAAATTCAACGACGGCACAAGCCGGCCCGCGCAGCCCTCGCCACAAGGCATCCATTCATTACAATTTTATCCATTCTCCTGAACCCGCAGTAATCCCTCGCGTTTAGGGTGTGGCCATTCAGGGGTTGCACGCATGTATGTTGTCAACAATTCCTCGCGCGCATTGTTGGTCGCGCTCATCCCGCTTGCGGTGGTACATGCCGTACTGACCGCGATGGCATTGCTTGGGACCCAGGTCGGGCAGCCGACGGACATTCCCGCACCCGATCAGGTGCTTGTCCTCTACGTGACGCGCCTGGCGATCGATGGCGCCCTGCTGTTTGCCGGCCATTGGATGCTGCGCCAGCGCGCCATCTCCAGCCGTTTTGCCTATGCGCTGATGGGCGGCGTCATGGCAGCGGCGGGCTATGCGATCGCGATCCGCAACAGCTTTCAACTGTCCTCGCCGGGCGATGGCACCCTGCTGACCATGGGCCTGCTGCCGACCATTGCCGGAATGATTGCCGGCTTTCTCTACGGCCAGTTCGCAGGCCTTGCTCCGGCGGCGCGTTTTCCAAAGTTGTCGTACGAGGGCCTTGCCACGTCACTGGCATTCGACGGTCCGACGCGTGTCCGCACTTCGGTGGCGGGGATCGCGATCGCCGCCATGATGCCGGCGGTGTTGACGACGATTCTGTCCATCACCCTGGCGGCGCTGCTGCCCGGCTTCGCGAACTATATGAGCTCCGGTGCAAATCCCGTCATTGCCGCGGCGTTGCCGGCGCAGCTGTTTCTGACTTTCCTGGTTGTGAGCATCGTGCCGTCGGCCATCCTCGTCCTGTGTCTCCATCACATTGCAAGGGCACTGCGTCGTCATCGCGCGTGGGAGTACGCTGCGATGGGAGGGCTGATGGCCGCGACGTGCGCCTATCTGCTGTCGCCCATGATCCCATTGGTGTCGGGCTCGCCCCTGACAATTGTCGCAGCCGGCTACGGCGCGATCATGGGGGCGCTCTATCGCGGCTTCGCCGGTCTGGAGCCGGTACCGTTGCCCGAAGCCGTGATCGCAACCGACCCGAACGCGCTGGTCGGCGCCAATGATCCGGCACGGCACCAGCACAGGGTGATCCTCAGCAACTAGCGCAAGCCTGGATTCCCCGGAGATCACTATGAAAGGACTCGCCGCGATCGGCGCCGCTATATTCATCGCCATGGCGGGTGTGCTTTGGTTCATGACCAAGCCGGCGCTGGTCGTGCCGGAAGCCAGACCGCTACAGGCGAGCCCGGATATGCCGACGTTCAAGCCGGTGCGGTAGGCGGCTCAACGCCGACCAGCAGCAGCGCTAGGTCGGATCGAGGGTGTACGCTATAGTGCGCCCCGCAGGATGCGGACGGCGGCTGTCATGATCAGGATATCGATTTTGGCCGTGTTGATCGGTTGCGCCGCGGCCAGGGCGAGTGCCGCGGATGATCTCTATCGGGCGCAGACCGTCGTCACCGGCCAGGGCGAGGCCAACCGTACAATCGGCTATGCCGCTTGCCTGGAGGATGTTCTCATCAAGGTGTCCGGCGCGGTAAAGCTTGCGGACGATCCCCGGCTGGCCGCCGTCCAGTCGCACGCGGCAGATTTCGTGAAGGCGCACAGCTATCACGACCAGATGTCGGGCACGCCTGTTCGCGACGAGCAGGGCACCCGCGACCGGCCCTACGATCTCTTCGTCGATTTCGATGAAAAGAAAATCGACGATGTTCTCAAGACGCTCGGCGTCACGCCCTGGCTTTCGCACCGTCCGGTGCTTGCGGTCTTTGTCGGCATGGAACTGGGCGCAACAAACTACATCGTCACCGCGGATGCCGGGCTATCGGCGGTACCGCCGCGCCAATCGCTGCTCGCTGCAAGCGCCCGACGCGGGATGACGATTGTGTTGCCGGATGATGCGGCACTGGCGAAGTCGGGCCTCGATGCTGCCGGGCTTGCGAAGCTGCCGCCTTCGGCATTGGCCGCGCGCGCCGCCGAAGCGGGTGGCGAAGTCGCTTTGGTCGGGCGGCTGAAGTGGGACGATTCCGATCTCGCATGGGCCACCGAGTGGCAGATGGAGTGGCAGGGCCGGCCGCACCGATGGCAGCTTCGCAGGGCCACCTTCGATGAAGTCTTCCGCCGCGCCATCGGCGATGCCGCGCAAATCCTGTCGGGCAATGGTGATCCGGCGTAGCCCGCAGGCAGGATGGGTAGAGCGCAGCGATACCCATCATCTTCGCAAGCTTGCATGGCTCGTTTTTCAGGTGCTTTCCGAGCATTCGTTCGGCCGCTGTGCGCCGTCGAACACTCAAGCGTGATGAGCAAAGTGCTCCTTTCTTCCTACATCGGCGAATGAGGCGGTTGGCCTGGTTCCGACGAAGGAACCGGGACCTCGAAGGAGCGGCTGATGCGGAATCGCGACGTGCAATCATCGGGGTTGACACGACGGCGCGTGCTCGGCGGGATGGGGGTCGCGAGCCTGGCGCTGATGTCTTCGCAGGCATCGGCGCAGGAGACGGTAGACCTGCATGTGCCGGGCGGCCCGAGCACGCGGGTGATCACCACATCCTATCCGCAAAAGGGCCGAATGATCCTGCAGCGTTCGAGCCCGCCATGGCTCGAGACGCCCTTCGAAGTCTTCGACAAGGGCGTGTTCACGCCAAACGACCAGCATTATGTCAGCTGGCACTGGGCGAATTTTCCGGGCGACATCGACGTGGATAGCTTTCGTCTGACGGTGCGCGGCGAGGTCAATCAGGCGCTTTCGCTGTCGCTGAAGGATATTTTGCAGGGCCTGCCGCGATTCGATATCGCCGCGGTCAACCAATGCGCCGGCGCTTCACGGATTTACGCCGAGCCGCGCGTTGCCGGCGCTCAATGGGCCAATGGTGCGATGAGCAACGCGATCTGGACCGGTGTGCGTCTCAAGGACGTGCTTGACCGTGCCGGTGTAAAACCCGGCGCCGTCCAGGTCCGCTTCGGCGGGCTCGACGAGCCGGCGATGGAGGGCGCGCCGAAATTCCTGAAGTCGCTCACCATCGATCACGCTCGCGACGGCGAGGTGATGATCGCTTTCGCCATGAATGGCGAGCAGCTTCCGTTGCTGAACGGATTTCCGCTGCGCCTCGTTGTGCCCGGCTGGTGCGGCGTTTACTGGATCAAGATGCTGAACGACATCGAAGTGCTGGATCGGCCCGACACCAATTACTGGACGGCGACCGGCTACCGGGTGCCCGATACGCCGTACAATGCCGTCAAGCCCGGCGAGACCGGATTCAAGTTGGTGCCGGTGACCCGCAATGTTCCGCGGTCGTTCATCACCAACATCCGCAATGGCGACAGCGTGCCGGCGGGGAAGCCGGCTTCGGCGCGGGGCATCGCCTTCGGCGGCGATTGCGGCGTTGCCCGCGTCGATCTGTCGGTCGATGGCGGCAAGACCTGGCAGCCGACCCAGCTCGGTACCGACCAGGGCATCTACGGCTTTCGGCAATGGCAGGCGCAATTCACGCTGCCTGCGCGCGGCGCGCAAACCCTGATGGTTCGTTGCACCAACACAAGGAATGAGGCGCAGCCCGATTTCCGGATCTGGAATCCGGCCGGTTACATGTTCAATACCATTGAAACGACCCATGTGGCCGCGGCCTGAGGAGCACCCGAGAATGCTGCGCGCTGTTCTGCCGATGGTCGCTGTTCTCGGACTCGTGCTGTTGCCGGATCCCGGCCGGAGCGCAGCCATTGCCACATTGAAGTCGCTGAAGCTGGATGTCCCCAGCAGCGACGCGATGTTCCCCGCCGGTCCGGGATCGGATGCGATCAACAACAACTGTCTCGCCTGCCACTCGGCCGACCACGTGTTGAACCAGCCTTCGCTGTCCAGGGAGGCCTGGCAGGAAGTCGTCAACAAGATGATCACCGCCTACAAGGCTCCTGTCAGTGCAGACGACGCCAAAGCGATCGTGGACTATCTGGCGCGCACCAAAGGCGCTTCATAGGTCCCGCCGACGCAAGCTCACGCTCGCGCCTTCCATCTTTAACGAACCGGAAGAACCCACAATGACGAAACCTGGAATTGGAATTGGAATTGGCATTGGATTGCTGGCAATGGTGTTCTGCCTCCCGGTCGGGGCGCAGACCATCAACGTAACGGTCCTCGACCAGGCCGGAGCCCAGACGGTCCTGCAGGCCGCGAAGCAGGACGCGCAGCAGCGCCAGGCGCCCTCGGCAATCGCCGTGGTTGATCCCGCCGGGGATCTGCTTGCTTTCCAGCGGATGGATGGTGTTCGCCCGGCCAGCGCGGAGCTCGCCATCGAGAAGGCACGAACGGCTGCGCGGCTGCGACGGCCGACGGCGGAGATCGAGGACAACATCAATCAGGGCCGAACGGCATTCGTCACCGCCGGCATCGCGGCATTGCGCGGCGGCGTGCCGGTACGTGTCAACGGTGAAGTCGTGGGCGCAGTAGGCGTTGCCGGTTTGAATAAGGACACCGACACCGGGATCGCGACCACCGCGGCGGCGGCCCTGAGCAATTCCCCCCAGACGGCTCAGCGCAAGTGACGGAGTGACTGTTGGTGGGGTCCGCCGGCGCGGACCATGATGCGATCAACAGCTGGCATCAATCCCCGCCTATCGCAGCGCTCATGCGGCGCGGCGCCGTCCGCAAGGACCCCCAAGCATAAATGATGTGCGGAAGCTGCATTGTTGCAATGCAACAACAAGCTACCGCAGTGCAACAAATGGGTGTAGGCTGGGTTTCGAATCCCACCAGGAGAATAACCGTGAAGAAGACTTGCCTTTCAATCGCCGCCGCCGCCGTGATCTCGATCGCGGGCGGCACTGCCGGCTTCGCCGCGGAATTGCCGGCCTATCAAGCGGCGGGTTTGCCGATATCGGCGGTGCAGGCTCAGGTGCTGGGAGTCGTGAATGTCGGGGAACAGCCGACGGTGGCAAGGTCTGCGGCCTCGCCGCATCAGCTGAGCGTCCTGACACCGCGGACCAAACTGACGACCGCGACCGTCGCACCAGCCCGGATCGAAACCGCTCGCTCCGTTCGTTGACCGGCATCATGGCCGTTTGAGCGCGCAGGAGGATGCTCGTAACCGTAACGTAGACGCACTGGCCCCGGCGGGGGCGAGCATCTTGCTTCAGCTTGCAAAAAAGCCCGCGACGTCGTCGCGGGCTTTTTGTCTTGGCCGAAGACGTAACGCGCCGTTCTATTTTCGGAACTTGGTGGACGAGTTTTCGCTAACTCACCTTACTGCGTCATAACCAGCATTATCACCTCATCCTGCAGCCTACAAAATTGGGCCTTCTCGCTATGCTCGTCATGGCCGGGCTTGTCCCGGCCATCCACGTCTTTCCTGACCTAAGCGCAGTAAGACGTGGATGCCCGGCACAAGGCCGGGCATGACGAAAAAGCGAGACATTTTCAAGCTGTTGGAAGAGCCTGAAAATGCTGGCTGCTTTTTCGGTCAGGCTCTGAAGGAGCTTGCCAACGGGTCCGCGCCAACGCGTTGGCTCAATCCGCGGCATTCAATGTTCCATTTGGGGAACCGTCAAACGGCGATGTAACCCGTCATCGAGAATTCCGGTGCACAGCTGCGCGCAAATCTTGATGGGCCTGCATTCGTCGCCATACGATGATGAATGATTCCAACGCGAGCGAACCGGGTGGCTGACCATCGCAATGTCGGTTCGTTTTTTGGGGGGCGATGATGCGAGTTGATCGGTTCAAAATCCGAAATTTCACCATGATGCTTAGCCTGGCACTCTGCCTGACGATGTTGCCGGCGGCGAGCCGCGCCTTCACTCAGGACGATCAGCGACGACTCTGCACGGGCGATGTTTTCCGGCTCTGCTCATCGGAAATTCCGAGCGTCGAACGGATCACAGCCTGCATGCACAGGCAACGGGCCAGTCTGAGCGAAGGCTGCCGCAGGGTTTTCAGACCAGCCGACCGATCCGCTTCGGCGAAGTAACGTAGCCTGCATGCGCCAACGGGTCGCGCGAACGCCCGATGACAGGCTCCGCGAAATGCGGGAGCCACAGCGGATGCGAGGATCCCGGATATCGCTCCGCTCTACCCAGCTTGCGCGTTACGACCGAAACAACGCGAAATAGATCACATAGAGCCAGCCCAGAATACCGTGGATGATCGCCCAGAGTATCGAGTGGTTGGTGGTGTAGGAGATCGCGATGGCAAGGGCGGAGCCAAAGCCCACGCCATATTTTGCGCCCTCCACCCGAACTCCATAGAAGCGATTTCCGTTCATGTGAGTGCCCTCAATCCCCTCGGCATTTCGTTCCGGGTGTCGGAATCTATGAAAGAGCACCACCGGCCGCAAAGAACTCGCCCAACCATCGCAACAACCGCAGGGAGCGGTCGACAAAGGCAGGAAACAGCGAGCGCGCTTTTGGCGGCTCGCGCGATCCGAATATCTCGCCAAGCGCGATGGGTGGGTGCCGTACCGGGAGCGCTCGTTGCAACATCGGGATTTCCTCCGCGGCCGATCTCTGATGCGACGCGTATTTGACACGCATCATGTTTGTTCCCAATCGATCTTTCAAGGCGATGTTGGGGCTGGCGTCGAATGCCGGGCAGGGGGAGGACACGTGGTGCAGGGCAACAGGTGCGGCGCAGCAGTGCGGGCGTTGCAGCCCGCATCAAAGCGACATGCGGGAGCCACAGCCAATGCGAAGACCCCCTACGCCTGGGTCACGAGCCCAGGGGGCAGAGTGATTAAACGCGCTCCGGTACGATGGGCTTCTTGGGCGCCATGAGCGGACTTTCAGCCCATTTCACCGCCGGGTCTTCACAACTGATGCATTGGAGGTCGGTGCGTCCGGAGAGGGTGACAACCGGGACCATTCGTTTTCCGCATTTCGGGCAGTGCGTTATCCGATCCATGAGATCCTCCCGATTTTCACCTCCAACTCGGAACCGGAATTTTTGTTCCATTCGAGCGTTTCGGCAGAAGGTCGGGCGGGTCCCTGCCAAACCAAGGTATGGGCGCTCCAAACCAATACGACATTCGAGTCAACCTCCGTAGGATCGAGCCGTTCGCTCTGTTGGGATACAATCGCATCGATGAATCCAAAAGGAGTTCACGATCCAAAAGGAGTTCACGATGTCGAGGTTTGCGATTGGCGAGAAAGTCAACAATGCAGCCGACAACCATGAGGGCGGAACGGTCATCGCCGTGTTTCCAACCGTCGAGGGCAATTTTAGATACGCCGTCGACATGGAAGGGTACGGCGCGCTCCAGTTCTTCAACGAAGAAAAACTAGTCGTTCACTCCTGCTGATCGGCTACGCCGCAAGTCGCGTAGCGAGCCCGCGGCGCATTCAAGCCTGGCGGGCGCAATGAGCTAATTCCCGCCATCGGCCGCGAGGCGCAGGAACTGCCGCTTCATCGCATTGACCCTGGAGACATAGGCCGCAACGAGGTGATCGCCGCAGCGCTCGCCGCCGATCATCTGAAAGTTGCGGCGTGCGAAAGCGGTGGCGGGACCCGCGCCGCAGAGATGGATAAAGGCAGCAAGATCCTGCTTCTGCTGCGGGCTTGCCGTCACATCGCCCGCGCGGGCCAGAACCGCCACGACATTGCGGTCCAGATACACCGACGCCAGTTCGATGGCATGGCTCGGGATCGCGCGGATGGTGAAGCCGGTGAATCCGCAGCCGGTATCCACGACCGCGTTCCCTCGGATACAGGACCGCGCAGCCTCGGCGTAGGCCGCATCGGTTATCTGGTAGAGGCCGACGGCGCTGGAGGCGGGCTGGTAGATCGCGAAAGGATTGAGCCTCAATCGCCAGCGCCAGTAGGTGCGCGCCACCGGATTGCCGGAACTCTCGATCTGCGCCAGCGCGGCCAGCAACTCGGGCGTGATCGTGCTCGTGGAATAGGCGCGGAAGAGCGGTCCGTATTGCCGCCACGTCTCGGCCGGCTCCTTGTCGAGGGCGTTGCCGACGAAGACAAACAGCTCAGTCGGCTTGCGGATCACCTGGTAGACGAGGTTCATCAGCGCGACGACCGCAAGCAGGATCGCCACGACGCCAACGATCCGAACTATCGGCTGTGCTCGCGCGAATGTCCGTCGCGCCCACCGCGCGCCCCGCCGCCAGCGGCGAAGGCGAGGGAGGAAGCGATTACGTTTTCCTGACATGTGTCTTGCGGGAGAGCTGAACCTATTGCGCCAACGAACCCTGGTGGCGGATTACGCTGCGCTAGTCCACCCCACGCTGGCTGCGCATCGAAGACCTCAAACCATGCGCGAAAACGCGCCAACTTGCACGGCGCAAGCTGTTCAACGGCTTTTTCGATGTCTTCGGCGGTGGTCATGGTGGAGATATAGCCTTTGCTTGCGGTGTGGAAAAGGGCGGTACGTAGCCGACGCGACAGTCGGGCGTTTTTAACGATCCCGCATATCGCTGCGCTCATGCGGCCTACTTGCTCGCCTTTGAAGATGTATCGCACCGAGGCGTTGTTGCAGGACAAGACTTCGAGGATCACCGCATCGACGGCTACCATTCGTCGTCGTAGATCCACTCCCTTGGGATTCGAGGCCGCGCTCTCGCGTACGGGGACTGACGCGTCCGCTCGGGCTTGCGCAAGGTTGGAGTCGGCTGCGTCGGAGGCGGTGACGTCTTGGGCAGGTTCTGCTCGGAAACCCTCGCGAGCACGCGTTTTATCTCTTCCTGGCTCGCCTTGAGCTCCTCAATGGCTTTTGAATTGTCGCTGGCTATTTGTTGCTGGTTCGCCTTGAGCTGTTCGATGTTTCGCTGCACATTCGCGAGATCGCGAGCCATCGTTTTCAGCAACTGGGTATGATCGGCAAGCGCTGCTGTATCTGTCGGCGCGGCGTCATGCGGTGCGGTCTGAGCCAAGGGCGTTGCTTGCGGTGGTGCTGCCTCCGCCGCAGCCAATTGAACGATAGATGGAGCGGGCTGCGCGGGAAGCGGCGCATTTTCCGGCGGCAATGACGGAGTTGAAACAAGCTGCGGCGCCCAACGGGCGACAACCAGCTTGGCCTCGCCGCCATAGGACGACAGCAAAACCGAGGCAGCGACAACAATGCACGCCGCCAGCGGCAAGCCGACAAGGGTCCGGAGCGCCGGGCTTCTGGGCGGTGATTGCCGGCCAGGTCCGGCCGAAGGCGGGCGCGCGGCTTCGCGCTCCATTTTTGCCAGCTGTTCACTCAAACGCGCGAGCTCTTCATCCGCGCGCGCGATCTGTTCGTGGGCGTGCGCGAGTTGTTCATCGGCGCGCACGATTAGGGCATTGTGGGATTCAATTGCTTTTGGAGTGGATGTGGAGCTCATTGGCGTCTCCCTTTTCCGTCCAATGTCATCCGATGGTGACGGTCGACTATCCGTCGGGTCGACCAGCCGCCAACGCTCCCCGCAGTCTTGTCCAAAGAATGGCCGTATGATGGAGAGAATGGCCATATGATGGAGGAATATGGGGTCACAGGGCGATAGCGTCCTGGAGTCCGGCGGGCCGCTGCGGTGCAGCGGCCCTCCTCTTTAGTCGGCAGGAGCCGCACGCGATTCTGTGGCCCAGGTCAGGTCACGTTGAGATATAGCATTTGCTTGGGAGTGGAAAAGGGCGGTACGTAGCCGACGCGACAGCCGGTTTTTTTACGATCCCGCATATCGCTCCGCTCATGCGGGCTTCTTGCTCAACCCATCCTGCGAGCTAAGCCAAGTCTCGGTGCAATACGATTGAACAGCCAGACGTGCTTTTCCCGATCCTTCGGTCGAGACGCGTTCTTTAATTCACCCTCAACTCGCTGAAGTACGGCGCTTAATAAAAGCTCTGAGGTTACTCGCGCGGGAACGGGCGGAATGGTCGTGTTTGCCCTCTCATTAAAGCGTGCAATTAGTGCGCTATCGACGTGGGCACGCACTGCGCGATCTATGAAGGTCATATTAAACGGGTCCGTAAATCTCCATCCCGCGTCTGAGTGTACAAAGTCCGTCTCGATTTTGCTGAACTCTTCAATGTCACGATCAATTAGAATACGGGGATATTTCGCGATCTTGCTTTCTAACTCGTGCGCGCGATTTAGAGCTGGACCAAATACAAAGACTTCGTTGTGAACTAGTGGCCCAATTGTAATTCCTCCTCGCAACCAAAACCCGGCAAATGCTGTACCAAGTTGAATCTTTGCAAGACCTTCGAGGGACAATTGCAATCGGTCCGCTTCGTAAGGAATGCTAACAATCACGCTATCTGAGAACGAAGTGAGGTGAGCGCCTGACACTTGTCCCGCCATTCCAGAAATAGTGCGCCTAAATAACTGCGGCACCATAGCTATGCGTGCGATTCTTCTTGGGTCATTCGCAGCCTGTTCGATTTCTGAACGCCAACCTAGAACATCGAAGTATGCGACAATTCTTCTCTCGTAACTCAGCTCCCCGTATTGGAGCTCGCTCTCATCCATAACCATGCTGATTGTTCCGATGCGCTACCTCTCCTAACTTGGGTAAGAGAAAGGCCGCTCGTACGAGCGGCCTTTCCCGTTCTCGAGTAAGTGTTGGGCTTAGTCTCACGAACACCCCGTCGTGCTTCCACACGTATCGCATTTCATACACGTGCCGTTGCGCACCAGGGTAAAATTGCCGCACTCGCCGCACATCTCGCCTTCGTAGCCTTTGGCTTTTGCCTCGGCCCGGCGTTCGGCCTTGGAGGGTGCAGCCGCTGCGGCAGCTCCCGCCTTGCTCCATTGCAGCGCTTCCAGCTTTTCGGTCGGCGACAGATCGTGCTGGGCTTCCTGCTTCAGGGCCACCGCGCCTTCGAGCGCGTCAGACGCTCGCGCGGTCGGGCCGTGCGAGGCCATTGAGGTGACGTTGCCGGAGCCGCGGGCTTCCGTCTGCGGCTCGCTGCTGCTGCGCATCACCACGAGATTGTCGGTGCGCGAGCGGGTCAGGCCCTTCGACAGATATTTGTTGTTGGGCTGCTCCGGCGCGCGGCCTTCGCCGACGCCCTTGCCGATGGCGTCGAAGTTGGATTCGGATGGATCGACATGGGCGAGATCGAAGCGGCCCATGTAGCTGACCGCGAGTTCGCGGAACACATAGTCGAGGATCGAGGTCGCGTACTTGATGGAGTCGTTGCCCTGCACCGGACCCGCGGGCTCGAAGCGGGTGAAGGTGAAGGCGTCGACATATTCTTCGAGCGGCACGCCGTATTGCAGGCCGAGCGAGACCGCGATGGCGAAATTGTTGATGAAGGAGCGCAGCGCCGCGCCCTCCTTGTGCATGTCGATGAAGATCTCGCCGATCCGGCCGTCGTCATATTCGCCGGTGCGCAAGTACACTTTATGTCCGCCGACCACGGCCTTCTGGGTATAGCCCTTGCGGCGATCCGGCATCTTCTCGCGCTCGCGCATCACCACGATGCGCTCGACCAGCCGCTCCACCACCTTTTCCGACAATGCGGCGGTGCGCGCCGCCATCGGCTTGTCGTAGAACGCCTCCACCGCATCCTCTTCCTCGTCCTCGTCGCTGATCAGCTGCGAGTTCAAAGGCTGCGACAGTTTCGAGCCGTCGCGGTAGAGCGCGTTGGCCTTCAATGCGAGCTTCCAGGACAACAGATAGGCGGATTTGCAATCCTCCACCGTGGCGTCGTTCGGCATGTTGATGGTTTTTGAGATCGCGCCCGAGATGAACGGCTGCGACGCCGCCATCATGCGGATGTGGCTCTCGACGCTGAGATAGCGCTTGCCGATCTTGCCGCAGGGGTTGGCGCAGTCGAACACGCTGTAGTGCTCGGCCTTCAGATGCGGCGCGCCCTCCACCGTCATCGCGCCGCAGATGTGGACGTTGGCGGCCTCGATTTCGCGTTTGTTGAAACCGACCGCCGTGAGCAGGTCGAAATTCGCCGCGGCGATCGCTTCCGGCGCGATCTTCAAGGTGTCGCGCAAAAAGTCTTCACCAAAGGTCCATTTGTTGAAGGCGAATTTGATGTCGAACGCGGTCGGAAGCACGGCTTCCACCTTGGCCAGGGCTTCGTCGGTAAAACCCTTGGCCTTGAGGGTGGAGACATTGATCGCCGGCGCATTGGACAGCGAGCCGTGGCCGACCGCATAGGCCTCGATCTCCGCGATATCGCTCTCGCGGTAGCCGAGCGCGCGCAGCGCCTCGGGGACCGCGCGGTTGATGATCTTCCAGTAGCCGCCGCCGGCGAGCTTCTTGAATTTCACCAGCGCGAAATCAGGCTCGATGCCGGTGGTGTCGCAATCCATCACCAGGCCGATGGTGCCGGTCGGCGCCACCACCGTGGTTTGCGCATTGCGGAAGCCGTTGGCTTCGCCGAGTTCGAGCGCCTTGTCCCAGGCGGCCTTGGCGTGCTCGACGATGTCGGTCTGCGGCACGCTGGCGTAGTCCAGCGGCACCGGATTGACGGCCAGCGCCTCGTAGCCACGGGATTCGCCGTGCGCGGCGCGGCGGTGGTTGCGGATCACCCGCAGCATGTGGCTCGCGTTCTTCTTGTAGCCGGGGAAGGGGCCGAGCTCCCTGGCCATCTCGGCCGAGGTGGCATACGCCGTTCCGGTCATGATCGCGGTGAGCGCACCGCACAGCGCGCGGCCTTCCTTACTGTCGTAGGAAAGGCCCATGGTCATGAGAAGTCCGCCGATATTGGCAAAGCCGAGGCCCAGCGTGCGGAATTCGTAGGACAATTCCGCGATCGCCTTGGACGGGAACTGGGCCATCATCACCGAGATTTCGAGCACGACGGTCCACAGCCGGCAGAGATGCTCGTAGGCGTCGACGTCGAACCGCTTGGTGGTGGTGTTGTAAAAAGTAATCAGGTTGGCGGAGGCCAGATTGCAGGCGGTGTCGTCCAGGAACATGTATTCCGAGCACGGATTGGACGCGCGGATGTCGCCGGACGCCTTGCAGGTGTGCCAGTCGTTCATGGTGGTGTTGAAGTGCAGGCCGGGATCGGCGCTGGCCCAGGCGGCGTGGCCGATTTTCTCCCAGAGGTCGCGCGCCTTCAGCGTCTTGGTCACCTTCTTGTTGGTGCGGCCGATCAGGTTCCAGTCGCCGTCGGTCTCCACCGCGCGCAAGAAGTCGTCCTTGAGCGAGACCGAGTTGTTGGAGTTCTGGCCGGACACCGTGAGATAGGCCTCCGAATCCCAGTCGGTGTCGTAGATCGGAAAATCGATTTCCTTGTAGCCTTGCTTGGCGAACTGGATGACGCGCTTGATCATGCCGTCCGCCACCATCGCGCGGCGGGCAAGTTTTATTTCGCGACGCAGGGCAGGGTTCTTCTCTGGGTCAAAGCAATCGTCGCCGCTGCCTTCGCAGTTGACGCAGGCTTTCAGCACCGCCTTGAGGTGGCGCTGGTTGAGCCTGGAGCCGGTGACGAGGGCGGCGACCTTCTGCTCCTCCTTCACCTTCCAGTCGATATAGGTCTCGATATCGGGATGGTCGGCGTCAACCACCACCATCTTTGCCGCGCGGCGCGTGGTGCCGCCGGACTTGATGGCGCCCGCCGCGCGGTCGCCGATCTTGAGGAAGCTCATCAGGCCGCTCGAGCGGCCGCCGCCGGACAGCTTTTCGCCTTCGCCGCGCAGACGGGAGAAATTCGAGCCGGTGCCGGAGCCGTATTTGAACAGGCGCGCTTCACGCACCCAGAGGTCCATGATGCCGCCCTCGTTGACGAGGTCGTCCTCGATGCCCTGGATGAAGCAGGCGTGCGGCTGCGGATGTTCGTAGGCCGACTTGGACTTTGTCAGCTTGCCGGTCTTCCAGTCGACGTAATAGTGGCCCTGGCCGGGACCGTCGACGCCGTAGGCCCAGTGCAGCCCGGTGTTGAACCATTGCGGCGAATTCGGCGCCACCATCTGCCTGGCCAGCATGTAGCGCAGCTCGTCGTAGAAGGCGCGGGCGTCTTCTTCCGATGTGAAATAGCTGCCCTTCCAGCCCCAATAGGTCCAGCAGCCGGCCAGCCGATCGAACACCTGCTTGGCGGAGAGCTCGCTGACATAGCGCTCGGACTCGGGCAGGAGGCCAAGCGCCTCGGTGTCCGGCACCGAGCGCCACAGCCAGGACGGCACGGTCTCTTCCTCGACCTTCTTCAGCCGGGCTGCGACGCCGGCTTTACGGAAATACTTCTGGGCGAGAACGTCGGATGCGACCTGCGACCAGAATTCCGGCACCTCGACGTTTTCGAGGCGGAATACCACCGAGCCGTCGGGATTGCGGATTTCAGATGTCGTTAATCTGAAATCAATCTGTGCGTAGGGTGACTGGCCGTCAGTGGTGTTGCGTCGTTCGATTCGCATCGTCGTGCCCCGTTCTTTTTGACCGGACCGCTTGTCGCGGCGCCGGGTGTTGTTCCCTGAGCGAACTCTTTGTTCGCAAACTCTACCGGTGGACCGGCCCTGTTTCTCTGGCTTCCAGCCCGGTGCGAGCACCGCGCTTGCCGCTGCATGACCTGGACGGAACGCCCCAGTTCCGGCTCGGTTCATGCCTTCAACGCCCCACATAGCTGAGCCGTTTTGGCTCGTTTTTTGCGCTCCGAAATCCCCGAATTTTGGGGCAAAAAAGCCCGATCCGCTGCCTCAACCGGCTGGCGGAGTGGTCATTTTTGGAACCCTTCAGGGAGCGACCGGCGGGACCCAAACACACTCGCGCCGAACAGGATCAAAGCTAGGACGACTCCATCGCGCCCGTCAAGGATTAGTACGAGTTCCTGAATCAAATACTAAATATGGTGGAAAGAGGGGAAAAACAGGGGGGCCCCGCGCCTCTGATGTGACCCAAGTATCAGTGAGTCCTCAGGGATTCCCAAGCGAAAAAAATCTGTTCCACAGGCCGGTTCAGGGCTTCGTCCCGTTGTTCACAGGGCAACTATTTATTGTGGGCGAGGGCTTGCCTCGGCAGGACTCACGTGAAGCTACGGGGAGGTCAAGTCTGGCATGCCTTCGGGCGGATGGTCTCGAACCGGAATAGCGGTCAAGGTGCCGCCGATTCCCGCCGATTCCCACCGGGTCCAGCCATCCCATGACATTGCAAAACCAGCCGGGCGCGAAAGCGCGTATCGCGCCCGCGGGCCTTGTGTTCCTTGCCATCACCTCGATCGGCTGGGGCTTCAACTGGCCCGTCACCAAATATCTCCTGGGCGAGCTGCCGCCGCTGACGCTGCGCGGCACCACCGGCGTGGTCGGCGCCAGTCTGCTGGCGCTGCTGGCGATATCCCGCGGCCAGAACCTGCGGGTCGCCCGCGAGCTCTGGCCGAGACTGGTGCTGGCCGCCTTCCTCAACGTCGGCTGCTGGATGGTGTTGATGGGATTTGCGCTGCTCTGGCTGCCGGCCAGCGAAGCGGCGCTGATCGCCTACACCATGCCGGTTTGGGCCTCGATCCTGGCGTGGCCGATTCTCGGCGAGCGGCCGAACCTGTTGCGCGTCATCTCGCTGGTGATGGCGTTGCTCGGCCTCAGCGCGATCCTCGGCGGCAATGGTTTTGCGGCGAGCGTCTCGAAGCTGCCGGGAATCATCATGGCGCTCTGCGGCGCGATCGGCTTTGCGGTCGGCGCGGTGCTGGCCAAGAAGCTGCCGCTTCATCTGCCGCCGGTGTCGGCGGCGGCCTGGCAGATCGGGATCGGATGCCTCCCGGTGGCGATCGCGGGCCTGTTGTTCGAGAAAGCCAGCGTGGCCGGGTTTTCCGGTTTCGACTGGATGCTTTTGAGCTATTCGACCGTGGTGCAGTTCTGCATCGCCTATGTCTGCTGGTTCGCAGCCCTGGCGCGGTTGCCGGCCTCCGTGGCCGCCATCGGCACCATGGTGGTGCCGGTGATCGGCGTGGTCGCTTCCGCCCTGGCGCTGCACGAGCCGCTCGGCATCGGCCAGATCGCCGCACTTCTGTTCACGCTTGCCGGAGTGGCGCTGGCGACGCAATCGTGATCGTGGGCGCGCCGGTCACCTGACTTACGCTGTCGGGCCTCTCAGCGCCCGACGGACCATCTGGTCAAGCTGAGGTTTTCGATAGGGTTTGGTGAGCAACAGGACGCCTTCGTCGAGGCGGCCATGATGGACAATGGCGTTGTCGGTGTATCCGGAGGTGTAAAGCACCTTGGTTCCCGGCCGGCGCTTCTCCACTTCGTCGGCAAGCTCGCGGCCGGTCGCGCCGCCCGGCATGATGACGTCGGTAAACAGCAGATCGAACGGCTCGCCGCTCGCGACATGTGCCATCGCGGCGCGGCCGTCGGCGGCGGCGATGGTTTTGTAGCCAAGACTATGGAGCTGGGCGATCACGAAGTTTCGCACCAGCGGATCGTCCTCCACCACCAGGATGATCTCGGAGCCGCCCGATGTCGGTGAGGCGGCGGAAACAGTCGCCTCGGCCGGGCCGCCTGCGGGCGGCAAATACAGCCTGATCGTGGTGCCGTGGCCTTCCTCGCTGTAGATCTTGATGTGTCCGCCCGATTGCTTGACGAAGCCGTAGACCATGCTCAGCCCGAGTCCGCTGCCCTTGCCGACCGCCTTGGTGGTGAAGAATGGCTCGAATGCCTTGTCGCGAACCTCGGCCGGCATGCCGACACCGGAGTCGCTGACCGCGAGCATGATATAGGGTCCAGGCACAACATCCGCGTTGGCGTGGGCATAAGCGTCATCCAGCGAGACGTTTTTTGTCTCCAGCAAGAGCTTGCCGCCCTCCGGCATCGCATCGCGGGCATTGATTGCCATGTTGAGCAGCGAATTTGCCAGTTGCGACGGGTCGATCCGCGAGACCGCGACGTCCGGCCCCAGGATGGTCTCGATTTCAATTTGCTCGCCGAGCGTGGGGCGCAGCAGTTTTGCGATGTCGAGAACCGTTTCGTTGATATTGATGTTACGCGGCTGCAGCGGTTGCCTGCGGGCGAAGGCCAGCAGATGCTGGATCAATTCGGCGCAGCGTTCCGTTGCCTGATCGATCAATTCGGCGGACTTCAACAAATTGGGCTGGTCCTGAAGCGCTGCTACCAGCGTCTCGGTGGTTCCGGAAATGACCGTCAGCATGTTGTTGAAATCATGCGCGACGCCGCCGGTGAGTTTCCCGATCGCGTCCAGTTTTTGCGCCTGCTGGAGCAGGCGCTCGGTGTCGCGGGATGCGGTGATATCGTGGAAAACCAGCGCGGCGCCGCTGATCGCACCGGAAGCGTCACGCAACGGGCGGCCGCTGATCACGAGGTGAACCAGCTCGCGGCTTCCGTGCGGGCGGGCCACGATCTCCTGTCCGTCGAATTGTTCGCCGCGCAACACCCGCGTCGCGGGTATTTCATTTGCGGGGAGCAATGTCGCGCCGTCGGCTCGATACAGCATGGCTTGTTTCCGCAATTCCACAAGCGTCATGCCCGGGCGATAGCGGAGCACCCGTTCGGCGGCGAGGTTGTGGAGCGCAATCGCGCCGTCGGCGTCGATGACGAGAACCGCCTCGGCCATGCTGTTGAAGGTGTTTTGCAGCACCGACGCGGAGTGGTGGAGTTCCTCGTGCGCCGCCATCAGGTGCTTGGTGCGCTCCGCCACTGCGGCCTCGAGGGTTTCGTTGGCCGCCTCCGTCGCCCGCAACGAGGTTTCCATCTCTCGGCTCGAACGCCGGGTTTCGCGCATCAGCATGCCGGCGATCACCAGGATCAGCGATGTGCCGGTAAGATCGATCGTGAGCAGAGCGGCCCGTGTCCGTTGCGAATCCGCGGTGCGCCGGGCAAGCAGCCGCGCCTCCTCAGCCGCCAGCTTGTCGAAATTCGCGCTCAATGTCGCCATCGCCCCCCGGCCCTGGGTCCGGGCCCTCAGCGCGGCCATTCCCGCCTCGTCCCCGGCAGTATGAAGCCGGATCAAATCGCTGCTGACGGAGAGCCGGAGGGCGATCAGGGGTTCGCTGCTTTCGAGCAATCGCGTTTGCGCGGGATTATCCTTGGTGGCCTCCTTCAGATCGGCGAATGCCGGTGCGACCTGGTCGCGAGAATCGCCAAACTCCTTCACGAAATGCGGGTCGCTGGTGAGCACAAAGCCGCGCGCCGCACTTTCCGCGCCGCGTATCAGCAGTTGAAGATCCGAGATTTTCTTCTCCACGCTGAGCGTATGATCCACCCAGGCCGTATCGGATCGCGATTTGGCGTCAACGCCGATAGAGGCCGCGCTAATCACCAACAGAATCGTAAGGCCGATTCCGAGAATAAGACGCTGCGAGGGCATCAATATTTTTTTCATTTGGAGAATTGCGTGATCGTAGTCGGGCCTGCGAGACATTTATTGACGGCGGCGAGCAGCGCATTCGGCGTAAACGGTTTGCGCAGACAGAGCGTCGCCCCGAGGTCGAGGCTCATTTGAAGAAAGTCGGGCGAGGGCGTGTCGAAATTCGCAAAGGCGTAGCCGGACATGGCGATCAGCGGGGTCGCCGGCGCGCGTTCGTGGAATATCCTGATCGACTCGAACCCGCGCATATGCGGCATGAAAATGTCGATCAGCATCACGTCGAATGTCGATGTTTCAAGCTCTTTGAGGCCAGCTTCGCCGCCGTCGGCGACGGTGACGTCGAAGCCCTGGCGTTGAAGGCAGGCCTCGACGGCCACGCAAACCATTGAATCGTCATCGACCACAAGAACGCGCGGCATCAACGAAAGTCGCTCAGCGGGTTAAGGGATTGAGGATACAACCGAATCGACTCCCGGACGAACCTAGGGCTGAACTGCAGCGATGCGTCTGCACGGAACCGTGCTTAGGCGCTGCACGAACTCGGCATCGGCCGGATCGTAGCGCTCGTTGAACGGATTGCAACGCGGTCGCGATGTTGTGAACAGGCGCAGGCATGCCCTCCGCAAAATCGGTCTTTGTGCCGACTTTACTGGACAATTCGGGCCGCCGGTGGCATCAGGCTGCAAGCGCTTCTCGAACCGGCCGGGCCCAATGAAACCGTTTTTTCTCAAATTATTCACATGGTGGAACGGCCAGACCTTCGGCACGCAATTGTGGACGTGGCGGTTCGGCGAACTGGTCGGCGAAGACGAGCAGGGCAACCTTTACTACCGCACCAAGGGCCGCAAGATCGATCCGACGCTCGGCTTCGAGCGACGCTGGGTGGTCTACAACGGCTATGCGGAAGCAACCCGGGTGCCGCCGTCCTGGCACGGCTGGCTGCACCACACCGTCGACGTGGCGCCGACCGAAGAGAGCTATACGCCGCGCGAATGGGAAAAGCCGCATGTGCCGAACATGACGGGCACGCCGGCCGCCTACCGGCCCTCCGGCTCGACGCTGGCGAGCGGCCGCCGGCCTGCGGCCACCGGCGACTACCAGCCGTGGACGCCGGGAAGCTGAGTTTTCCCTCGTCATTCCGGGGCGCGCGTTAGCGCGAGCCCGGAAATCCCTCACCGCGATCGGAAGTATCGATTCCAGGCCCGCGCCTATAGGGCACGCGTCCCGGAATGACGAAACAAACCCTGTGAACAGCGGGAACAGCGGGGATATCCGCCGCGGTGTTGTTGAGTCTCGCCTGGGGTCGTGGCTCAATGGGTCATCTTACGGAGATGGGAAACCACCGCGACGGTTCGGGCTCCAGTTCGCGACTGCCCCGATATGCAGCGGCTTCCGATCAGGATGTGGCCGGGAGATAGGCCCCCGGGCGCTGACGTCTTGAGATCGCCCGTTAATGTGAAGCTGCCGTAGGACAGGAAAGGCCGTCTGGGAAACCAGGCGGCCTTTTTCTTATCGGCGCGTTTTCGAGTCACTTAAGCCGTGCGGCGGCGCGCTGGTTGGCGGCACCGCGGCGCTCTTGGCGTGCCGCATTTCTTTCTTTCAAGCGCGCGAGAATTTCGACCGGCGCGGTGTCGGGCGAGCCTGAATTGAACGGCGGCGCCGGGTTGTATTCTAGCCCGAGCTGGATTGCTTGCGCAGTCGGCTGGTCGATCAGGATCGACACCAGCGTCAGCGCAAAATCGATTCCGGCGGTGACGCCGCCGCCGGTGACGCGGTTGCGGTCGACGGACACCCGGGTCTTGGCCGGCGTCGCGCCGTAGAGGGCGAGAAATTCCATCGCGCTCCAATGCGTCGCCGCGCGGTATCCCTTGAGCAGGCCGGCCGCGCCCAGCACCAGCGCTCCCGTGCAGACCGAGGTGATGTATTTCGCGCCCGCGGCCTGGCCGCGCAGGAATTGCAGCGTCTCCTCGTCATTGACCATGTCGTCGGTGCCGATGCCGCCGGGCACGCAGATCACATCCAGCTGCGGGCAATCGGCAAAGCTGACGGTGGGCGTCAGCGTCAGCACGCCGTCGCTTTCCACCGGCTCGATCCGTTTCCAGATCAGATGCACCGTCGCGCCCGGCACGCTGGAAAACACCTGCAAGGGACCCGTGAGGTCGAGCTGGGTGAGCTTGGGAAACACGAGAAGTCCAATCTGAAGGGTCGCGGACATGGCAAGAGGCTTTCGAATTTGGCTTGCGAAGTTTGGCTTGACGACCACACCATGGCATGGTGGTCTTCTGTCATAAAGGGCGAACTTCCCTCATTTTAGGACATCGGCCTCATCATGATCGGCGTATTGGTATTTCCCGATTTCCAGCTGCTGGATGCGGCCGGCCCGATCTCGGTGTTCGAGATCGCAGGCCGCCTTGCAGGGTGCGCCGCCTCGATCCGGGTGCTCGCGGAAATGCCCGGTCCGGTGCGCAGCTCGTCCGGCGTCGAATTGCTGGCGCGGGGTTTGCGGCCCGCCGGCGCGATCTCGACCTTGCTCGTCGCGGGCGGCGAGGGGGTGCGCGCGGCGGCGCGCTCCGCCAGGACGCTGGCCTTTATGCGGGCTTCGGCACGACGCGGGGTCCGCATCGCCAGTGTCTGCTCGGGCGCCTACATCCTGGCCGAAGCTGGCCTGCTGGATGGCCGCCGCGCCACCACACACTGGCAGCGCACCCGACATTTTCTCTCCGCTTACCCCAAGGTGAAGCTGGAACCCGACCGGATTTTCGTCCGTGACGGCGATATCTGGAGCTCGGCCGGGATCAGTGCCGGCATCGATCTGGCGCTGGCGCTGGTCGCGGACGATTTCGGCGAGGAGATCGCGCGACAGACCGCGCGACAGCTCGTGCTCTACCATCGCCGCAGCGGCGGGCAATCGCAATTCTCGTCGCTGTTGGAGTTGAAGGCGCCAACCGGGCGGTTCGGGCCGCTGCTGAGCTGGGCGCGCGAGCATCTCGACGCCCCGCTGACGGTCGAGCATCTGGCCGAGCGGGCCGGCATGAGTTCGCGGCATTTCACCCGCGCCTTCATCGTAGAGACCGGCACCACGCCGTCGAAGGCGGTGGAGCGCCTGCGGATCGAGGTGGCGCGGCAACAGGTGCAATCCTCCAGTGCGGCGATCGAACGGGTGGCGGAAGTGACCGGCTTTCGCGATCCGGAGCGGATGCGCCGCGCCTTTATCCGCGCCTTCGGCCAGCCGCCGCAATCGTTGCGCCGCGCGGCGCGGGCGGGGTAGGGTGCGAACTCATGATCCAGGGGGACATCGCTGCGATGAACTCGCGCCGCTTCATTCGATCACCTCGTCGGCGCGGCCGAGCATGGTTGCCGGCATATCCTGGCCGATAGCCTTGGCGGTCTTCAGGTTGATGGCCAGTTCGAACTTGGTCGGCAACTGGACCGGCAGATCGGCAGGCCTGGCGCCCTTGAGGATGCGATCAACGTAGGTTGGCGCACGCCGCCAGAGATCGACGATGTCGATACCGTAAGAAATCAGGCCGCCGGCTGCGACCATGTACCGATAAGGAAAGATCGTTGGTACGCGGTATCGCGTGACCAGCGAAGTGACCAGAGCGAGGTTGGTCGTCGTCGTCAAGTAGACTTCCGGCAACAAAACGAGTCCGGTATCGGGCCGCTCGCCAAGACTCTGGCAAACACGTTCGATATCAGCACCGGTGCGGATCGGCGCGGCAATCGGCTCGACGCCGTTCGAGCGCGCGGCCGCTTCGAACGGTTGTTGGTAAAACGCAAAATAGGGCGCGGTCTCCGGGTTGAACATCAGCGCGGCGCGCGCGATCCGGGGAACGATCTCCTTGAGTATTTCAACCCACTTGCCGCTCAGTGACGCCTCGATATTGATGAATCCCGTGATGTTACCGCCGGGGCGCGGCAGGCTGACGACAAATCCGCTTCCAACGGGATCGGAAACGACAACGAACACGATTGGTATCGTGCTTGTCTCGCGCTGCAGCGCGGCGACGCATGGCGTCGTGTGTACCACGATCACATCGGACTGCAGGGCCACCAGTTCCTTCGCAATGGCGTGCATGCGTTCGGCATCTGCTTCAGCAAAGCGATATTCGATACGAACATTGCTGCCATCGATCCATCCAAGCTCCGCAAGCGCGGCCTTGAACGCCGCCAGGTCGGTGACGATCTGCGGATCGCTCTCGGCGGTGCCGACCAATACACCGATGCGCCGGATTTTTCCGCTTTGCTGGGCACGGGCGGCCAGCGGCCACGCTGCCGCCGCGCCACTGACCAGTGTGATGAATTCTCGACGCCGCATGTTCGCCCCCCAGGAGGCGGCATCGTAACGGTTCTAATCAGCGCTTGGATAGGGGCAGAAGCCCGCTTCGAGCGTATTTCCGTTGCTGCCGCCAAAATCTGTCGTGAGATCGTTTTGGATATGGGGCGCACGTTGGCGATCAACGACCGGCCGCGAGTCCACCGCTTCTGACTTCGTCAGGTCCGCATCACCAAGGCGCGCGGCACGCGCCTTAATCCGTCTCCACCAGCCCGAGCCTGCGCCCGAGCCATTCGGTGGTCGGCGCCTGAATCAGGATCGTCATCAGGATGGCGATGAAAGTGACGGATGCGATCAGCTGCGCGCCCGGCGCCTTGATGCCGAGCAGCAGGCCGGCCAGTGCCGCCGGGATGACGCCGGTCTCGCGGGTCCAGCACATGAAGAGCAGCTCGGCAAAACTCCATCGCGCGCGGCGATCCGGCAGCGCGCACAACAACACCGTCACCGGGCGGGCGACCAGCATCAGGATGGTGACGAGGGTCACCCCGCCAAGGGCATATCGGCCGATCAGGGTGAAATCGACCTGCGTCCCAAGCAGGATGAAAATGAAGACGCGCATGATGAACGCGGTAGTCAGCACGAATTCGTCGAGCTTTTGCGCTTCGCCGGCCTCCATCCGGAAGCCGAACGCCTCCTTGTTGCCAAGCACGATGCCGAATACGAACACCGCCATGAAACCGCTGGCCTGAAGGCCGCTGGCGGCGAAATAGGCGCCGATGACCGCGACCAGCGTGACCACCGGCGCATATTCGGCGAGGATGGCCCAGCGCTCATGCGCGATCAGGAACGCGGCCATGTATCCGAGCACGATGCCGGCGACGACACCGACGACGGATTGTTTCAAGAGATCCGATAGTGACGACATCAGCGAGAACTCACCGCTTCCGGTCGCCGCCGCCAGCACGGCGAAGGTGACGATCGACGCCACGGCGTCGTTGAACGCCGACTCGCTCATCACGGTTTGCGCCACCCGATCGCGAATATGGATCTGCCGGAAGATCGGCACCAGCGTCGCCGGATCGGTCGAGGCCAGCGAGGCGCCCAGCAGCAGCGCTATGCTTGCGGGAACGCCGAGAATGTAATGGGCGGCAAGCCCGGTGATGGCGGCCGTAATCAACACCCCGACGGTGGCGATGGTCAGGATGGTGATCCAGACCTGTTTGAGGACATCGAAGCGAAGCGATGCGCCGCCATCGAACAGAATGTAGCTCGCGCCGAACAAGAGAATGATCTGGTTCAGCGCCGAGCCTGCCTTGATGTCGATCAGCCCCAGCATCTGCGGGCCGATCGCAACGCCGGCGATCAGGAAGACCGCGACGTCGGGAATCCTGATCTTCCGCGCCAGCAGGCCGGCGACGGTTCCGATTGCCAGAATGAGGCCGCACGAAAGCAGGGTGTGTCTGGCAATTTCGATGGAGGCCGAGGTTTCCAATTTGGTCTTCTCAACAGATGACGCAAATAAGTGGCGCCCGGGTTTCTCGGCGCGACGCTGCCCGACGCGCCGAGAAATGGCAAGCTCCGCCACGGCACCGCAGTGATGCGTCGAGTTCTATGCGTCTGCCCAAAGCGAATCGGCCCGCGGCTAAAATGACGCGGCTAACCCATGCCGGTCGTCGGATGCGATCAGCCCTCGAAGCCGGCCGCAGCTGATTCTCGCTGGTAAAGGCGCTCGGCCTCACACTGTCGCCGGGGTTGCTCGCGATTGCAGATGAGGTGATCGAATGACGGCGCTGATGGATGCCATGCCCGTCAGGGGTGGTCTGCCCTGATCACGTTTCGCGCGTCGCAGGCTCGGGCGTCACGGACGCAGCCTTCTGCGGGAGCAGCCTCCGCACCATCGGCTTGAGCAGTTGCGGCGACAGATAGATCGGAAACTGGGAGAGCGCGAAGTATAGCCAGGTTGTCCCCGGCAGCACGCCGTCGGTCGCCGCCAGCATCAGTCCCATGTTACGCTGCGACACCATCAGGCCGAGTGCCATCGCCTGTTCCCGGCCGGCCCGGCGGAAGATCCGCGTGGTGGCGCCGAGCAGGGCGAAAAAGACCGCGAAGGCGAGCGCGGTCAGTTCGACGGTCCTGAGTGGATCGGCCAAAAAGCCGCCGACCACGTTGCCCATCACGGCCGCAACAAAGACGAACAGGATCAGGACGTTCAATCCGTCGATCGGCCGGACGTGCCGCCTGATGGCGGATGCGCCGACGCTCCAGCGGATCGCGCCTGCTACCAGCAGCGATCCCGCGAGCATCGCGAGCAGCTTCAGCCCGAGACCGAGCGGCGAGAGCGTCAGCGCGGTGCCGAGGAAAGCGTAGGCGAACAGCGGCGCCGTGATCGGAATCAGTGCCGTAGAGGTCACCAGCGTGACGAGCACCAGCGTTGAATCCAGACCCATCACGGCCGCCAGCGCCGGCGCCGCCATCATCGGCGAAGCCACGGCCTGCAGCATCAACGCCAGATACAGATCCGGTGAACGCCCGTCGAGGCCGGTCGCCAGACAGGCCCCGCCTGAGATCAAGGGTATCGCGAGCGTGGTCCATGCGGTAGCCGCGACAACCAGGCCGGGCCGCCGCAAATGGTCGCGCAACGCGCTGACGTCAACGCGCATGAACGATATGCAGAGCAGAAGAAAAACCGCTTCAGTGACGAAGGGCTTGAGCAGTTCGCCGACCGGCGGCAGCGCAATGCCGAACAACACCAGCGCGGCAATCGCGCGGGTGCCCTGGCCGCCGAGCCATGCCAGCGCTTGCACCGGAACGGCGAGGCTCTTTTGCAACGTGGAGGGCATCTGGCTTTCAAGATACAACAAACAGCGCGGCAAAAGGCTTGAGCAGGGAATCCCGACCCGCGTTGCGGAGCGCAACCATGCGGCAACCGCTCCGCCGCAGAAAGTAACATCTGGTTACCGTCTATTTCGAACGGAACGGTTCGGCGACGTCCCGTTCACACCGGCCATGCGACGCGCCACGCTCCCTGCATCATGGTTGGGCATATTGGATTACCGTTAGTCAAATCTTAGGATTGAAATGCTTATTTCAATTAACTTTTCAGCCGGAGAACCTTTTCAAGTGCTTGCAAAATTTTCCATCAGCGCAAAGCTTTTTTGCGATCGTCTCATTTCTGTTTCTGGTGATCGCAACCATCGGCGGATTTGCATTCCTGCAGATGCGTAGCATCAACATGGTCGCCCAGGACATCCATGCCCAGTGGCTGCCGAGCGTGCGGTGGGTGGGCGAGATGCGGGTCCAGTCGGCACGCTTTCGCGGGGTCCTGCGCGATCATCTGATCGTCGCGGATGCAGAAAGAGCGGACGTTGACAGGAATCTCGCGGCTCGCAAGGCCGACTTCGAAAAGGCCGCAAAGGCCTTCCGGCCATTGATCTCTTCGGCTGCGGAGCGCGAGCTTGCAGATCAACTGGAACAGCAATGGCAAAGCTTCTCGACTGCTTCGGCCGATGTCCAGTCGCTGGCCAGCAAAGGCGACATCGCGGCAGCGAAAGACGTCAACGCCAAAAAGGTGGTGCCGACCGGTCGCGCCATGGACGCAACGCTCGCCAAGCTCGTCGACCTCGGCGATAGCGGCGCCGATGCGGCCGGGCAGAGCGCCGAATCGACCTACTGGGGCGCCATCCGGCTGATGGCTATTATTCTCGGCGGCGCGATCGTGATTGGCCTCGGTGCGGCGATCTATATGGCTCGCGACATCCGCCGCGGCATCGGCTCGATCCTGAAGCCGATGGGGCAACTGACCGACGGCGAACTTGTCGTCGAGATTCCCCACCGCGGTGAACCCACCGAGATAGGCCGGATTGCCGATGCGCTCCAAATCTTCAAGGAGGCGCTGATCGCCAAGAAAGCGTCGGACGACATGGCCCAGGCCGATACAGCGATGAAAGCCGCGCGTGTGCAGCACATCAGCGCTGCGGCCGGCGATTTCGAGGCCATGATCGGCGAGATGGTAGGCTCGCTCGGATCGGCTTCGACGGAGCTGGAGGCATCGGCGACGACGATGACCAAGACATCGGATCTGACGATGTCCCTGTCCAATTCCGCCGCATCGGCCTCGCGTGCGGTCACCGAGAATATCCAGGCGGTCGCGGCGGCAACGGAAGAAATTACCTCGTCGGTCCATGAGATCAGCCGACAGGTTCAGGAATCCAGCAGGATCGCCGGCACCGCCGTCACCCAGGCGCAAAAAACCGATGCGAGCATCGCCAAGCTTTCTCTCGCTGCCAGCCGCATCAACGACGTGGTCAAACTGATCTCCGAGGTTGCCGCGCAGACCAATCTGCTCGCCCTTAACGCCACCATCGAGGCCGCGCGCGCCGGAGAGGCGGGACGCGGATTCGCGGTTGTTGCATCCGAGGTCAAGGCGCTGGCAACCCAAACCACGAAGGCGACGGCGGAGATCGACGCGCAGGTCGCCGACATGCAGTCGGCGACCGCAGACACGGTGGCCGAGATCAGGGAAATCAGTTCGACCATCATGCTGATTTCCGAAGTCTCCTCGGCCATCGCCGCGGCTGTCGAGCAGCAGGGTGCGGCGACGCAGGAGATTGCGCGAAACGTGCAGCAGTCGGCGCAACTCGCCACCCAGGTTGCCTCTGAAGTCACCGAGGTCAGTCACGGGTCGAGCGAGACGAGTTCGGCGTCCGGCCAGGTGCTGTCGGCGGCGCAATCGCTCGCCGGTGAAAGCGACCGCTTGAAGAGCCAGGTCGGTAAATTCCTCAATACCGTGCGGGCGGCTTGATCTGACACCGGCTACCATGCCCGCGCGCGGCCGCTTCTTGGGACCTCGGCGCGATGTCCGGCTTGAAACCGATCCAAAAGGGACATCGGCGGTAGCGACCATCGCAACCGCGAATGCGGCCCCAGGCGTGTTTGTCGGGCACCGGACCGACAAACACGGCCCGCTTTATTATTCTGGGATAGTGCCGCGCCGTTTCAGTCAGCTGCGCGTCGGAACGGAGCCGCGTCAATTCGCCGTGTGGTTTACAAGCGAAGCCTTGGAATAATACCACCTCGGTCAAGGCGGATGACCCGGCGAGGGATTGGGGATGCCAGAATATATCGCCTATGACGTCGGGCTCGACGGTCAGCTGATCGCGGTTAAGGCGCTGGACTGTGCCGACGACGTCGAAGCCGCCGAGAAGATGGAGGATCTCGTCAAAGGTCGCGACATCGAACTTTGGTGCGGCGATCGCTTCGTCATCCGCTTTGATCAAAATCCAAAGTAGCAAACCTCAAATATGCTTTAGCCTGAAACGGCTTCAATCATCGCGTCCGGCTCATGCAGCGCCCTCAGCCAGACCCCGATTTCGCCCATCGCGACGTTGGCCTGCTGCAGCAGCTTTCCCATGGTGAAGAAGCCGTGGAATTGTCCGGGAAAGGTCCGGTGGGTCACGGGGACGCCGGCTTCTTTCAGTCGTCCGGCATATTCGTCGCCTTCGTCGCGCAGGGGATCGGCGCCCGCGGTCAGCACATAGGCCGGCGGCAACCCGATCAGTGTGCCGGCGCGCGCGGGCGATGCGCGCCAGTCGTGAACGTCGGCGGCATCGTTGAGATAGTGATCGCGAAACCAGCGGATGACGGAATGCGTGAGCAGGATGCTGGTTTCAGGCTCGCTGTGCGAGGGGTGGGTCATCGCAAAATCGGTTGCCGGGTAGATCAATAGCTGTCCCGATATCGCCGGGCCGTTGCCGTCGCGCGCGGCTATCGCGACCACCGCGGCGAGGTTGCCGCCGGCGCTGTCGCCGCCGACCAAAAGCCGCGCCGCGTCGATGCCGAACTCCTTGGCATGGGCCGCGATCCAGGTTACCGCGGCCATGGCGTCGTCGACGGCAGCGGGGAATTTATGCTCGGGCGCGAGCCGATAATCGACGGAGATGACGATGAGCCGACCTTCGTCGGCCAGTTTTCGGCACACCACGTCGTGGGTATCGAGGTTGCCGATCACCCAGCCGCCGCCGTGGAAAAACACCAGGCCCGGCGCGAGCCCGTTCGTCTGCCTCGGCGTCTTCGGAATATAGACCCGAGCGGGGATCAGTCCGTGCGGGGAGGGGATCGCAAGCGGGGTGACCGATTTCAGTTCAGGCGGTTCGGGATTGGTGATTAGGCGCGCCTGCAAATAATAGTCGCGCGCCTCGGTGGGCGACAGCGTTTCGTAAGCGGGCCGGCCGGCTTCCTGAAAAGCCTTGAACACAAAGGCGGCGTCGGGATCGAGCGTCACCGGCATGGTGGGAAGACCTTTCCATTGAACCTGTCACTCCGGGGCGCGCTTCAGTGCAAACCCGGAATGACGATCCTAGCCTGCGGTGCGTCCACCATCGATCGTGTAGGCCGAACCCGAGACATAGCTTGCCTCGACGGAAGCAAGAAACGCGACCATGGAAGCGACTTCCGATTCATCTTCGCGGGTCATGTCGGCCGCCACCGCCAGCGCCCGTGCGGAAGCGGGCAAATCCGCGATCGCCGCTCGCAGGTCCTGCTGCTTGCTGCGACAATATGCGCCCCGCGCTCGGCCAACAGCCGCATGGTCGTCGTGCCAATAACCCCGGCGGCGCCGGTGATGACGGCAACCCGGCCCCTCCAGACGAATGCGATCGGGCATGCGCGGCGTTCCTCTGGCTGGTCCGATTCCCGGGTTTTTTAAGGTTGCGTGCGACGCGCGAGCCGTTGTTGGCCCGACTATTTCATCTGCGGCGCGGGCTGGCTAGTGCGGTGGATTGGAAGCCGCGGTCAGGCGCCGCGGGGTCTTCGGAATTGGGACATCGCTGGCCGGAACAGGCGGCAACCCGCCCTTTCCCTGCCGTATTCGGCGTGTTAACCGGGGACCCTGCGAGCGGCGGTTCCGTTTTACAATGTCGCGAGCCCGATTCGCCTTTTAAAGCCGCGAGATGTTTCGAACCATTGTCCTGACCGGTTTTGCGGCCCTTGTTGCCGCCACAGCGATCTCGCTTGCGCCGCCGGCGCGCGCGCAGATTGGCAACATTTTTTCCGATCAGCCGCGGCCGCCCGGCAACGTTCCCCGCGGCAATCAGCTGCAACAGCAGCAGATGCCTGACGACGAAGAGGAAGTGCCGGAACTGCCGCAGGGCCGCCTGCTGCCGACGCCCAATCGTCCGCTGCCCGGGCAGGGCGTACCCCCGCCGGGAAGCGTGCAGTCGCAGCCGCTCGCCCCGCCGCCGGGCACCACCGTGGTTCCGCAGAATGTCCTGCCCGGTATCGCGGTGGCGCCGCCGCAGCCCAATCAAGGGGTCGCGGTCGCGCCGCCCGGTGCCAATCCGTTGCCGCCGGGCGGACAGCGTCAGCAGAAGGGCGTGCCGCAGACGCCGGCGACGTTGCAGCCCGGCGACGAGGTGGTCTCCGAGCCGCCGGCGCAGAAGATCGTCAACAAGAAGGCGAGCTTTTCGGGGCTCGACAAGATCACCGGCCGCATCATCAATTTCGACGAGGATATCGGCGAGACCGTCCAGTTCGGCGCGCTGCGGGTGAAGACCGACGCCTGCTATACGCGCCCGGCCACCGAAGCCGCCAACACCGACGCTTTCGTCGAGGTCGACGAGATCACCTTGCAGGGCGAGGTGAAGCGGATTTTTTCCGGCTGGATGTTCGCGGCAAGCCCCGGCCTGCACGGCGTCGAGCACCCGATCTACGATATCTGGCTGACCGACTGCAAAGCCCCTGACGCCACCGTCGTCAGTGCGCAGCCCGACCCGCCAAAGCCCGCGCCGCTGCCGCCGGCGCAGAAACGCCCGCCACCGCCGAAGCAGGCGCAACAGCGTCCGCCACAGCCGCAGTTCCAGCAGCAGCAGCCGCCGCCTCAGCCGCCACCGCCGCCGCAACAACCCGGCGGCCTGTTCGGAATTTTCAGGCAGTAGCGCAGGGCTCTCGATTCCTGTTTGACGCGTTTTCTTGCCGCGAACCGGTGCCACCCCCGGATCACGTCCGAGGGCGTGCTTCGCTTGAAAACGCTCTAGCTTCGTCCGGCGATGATGTCCAACGCCCGCGCGCCGCTGATCGGCTGATCGACCGGCAACTTGCCGAAGTCTGCTTCCCCCTTGATCGCCTTGTCGAGCAGCGCGGTATAGCGCCGCCGGGGGATCTCGACCGCGCCGAAGCTGCGCAGGTGCTCGGTGACATATTGCGTGTCGAGCAGCTCAAAGCCGCCTGCGATCAGGCGGGCCACCAGATGCACCAGCGCCACCTTCGAGGCGTCGCGGGCGCTGTGAAACATGCTCTCGCCGAAGAAGGCCTTGCCCAGGCTGACGCCATAGAGCCCGCCGACGAGGTCGTCATTCTGCCAGACCTCGACGCTGTGAGCGTGTCCGAGGTCGTGCAGCCCGACGTAGAGATCGCGGATGCGCTTGTTGATCCAGGTATCGTCGCGGCCAGGCTGCGGCGCCGCGCAGCCGGCGATGACGGCCTTGAATGCCGCGTTGACGGTGACCGTGAAGGCGTCGGCGCGGACCGTGCGCGCCAGCCGCGAAGCGATGCGAAAGCCGGCAAGCGGAATCACGCCCCGCATTTCCGGCTCGACCCAGAACAGGGTCGGATCGTCGGCGCTCTCGGCCATCGGGAAGATGCCGCAGGCATAGGCGCGCAGCAGCACTTCGGGCGTGATCTCGGAGGCGGCGGAGTCGCGCGATGTCATGGCCGGGAGGATAACAGGGTAGAGGCCAAAAACGAACTGTGGTCGGCTAGCCCGCTTCCACGCAGCCGGGCTTCGCCGCGGGCTTGTCGACACGGGCAAACCGCAGCACGATCCGGGTGCCGGGATGGGCGGAATCGCGCTCGACGGTGGCGTCGAGCTTTGACGCCATGGCGGTGACGATGCGCTGTCCCATGCCGGTGGAACGCGGGTCGATCTTGACATTGAGGCCGACGCCATCGTCGGCAATCGACAGCACGAGATTGTCGTCCTGCGCATTGAGGACGACATGAATGGGACCCGCGGCGTCGGGGTAGGCGTACTTCACCGCATTCATCACGAGCTCATTGACGATGATGCCGATCGCCACGGCGCGATCGGGATCGATCTCGATCGGCTCCGCCGTCAACGTCAGCCGCGACATCCGGTTGCCCTCGGCCGACCTCCTGAGGTCCTCGAGCAAGGCGTCGAGATACTGGTTCAGGAGCACGCTCTTGAGGTCGTGCGAGGTGTAAAGCCGGCGGTGAACCTGGGCCACCGCGGCGACCCGTCCCATCGCATTGGTCAGCGCCGCCTTGACGTCCTCCTGCGTGCTCGAATTGGCCTGCAGATGCAACAGCGAGGCGATGATCTGCAGACTGTTGCCGACGCGGTGATTGACCTCGCGCAACAGCATCTCGCGCTCGGCGGCAAGCGCGGCGAAGCGGTCGCGCGAGGCGTGCACCTCGGCCTCGGCGTCGTCACGGGCCTTTTGAATACGCGCCTGCCGCAGCGCGCCATCGATCGCGACCTGAAGCAGGGGAATGAAGTCGCCGTGAACATCCTTCATCAGATAATCGGCGGCGCCGGCCTTCAGGGCGGTAACGGCGATGCTCGAATCCTGCGCGGCGGTGACGAACACCACCGGAGGTGCGTCCGGGATTGCCATGATCCGTTCGAGGGTTTCCAGCCCGTCCAGCCCGGGCATGTACTGGTCGAGCGCGACGACGTCGATCCCGCCCAGCGCGAGGCGATCCAGACCCTGCGTGCCGCTCGCGGCATGAACGACCTTGAAGCCGAGCCGCGTCAGGCCGCGATCGACGAGCCGGGCCAATGCGGCGTCGTCGTCGATAAAAAGCAGCGTGGGTGTCGCAGGGTTCATGTGGCGGCAGGCGGAACCTGAATGACCGAAAAAAACAGCCCGAGCTGGCGAATAGCGTTGGCGAAGTTTTCGTAATTCACTGGCTTGGTGATGTAGACATTGCAGCCCAGTTCGTAGCAGCGCTTGATTTCCTGGGAGTCGTCCGTGGTGGTGAGCACCACAACCGGCGCACATTTCAGATATTTGTTTGCCTTGACCCGTCGCAAGATGTCGATGCCGGTCATGTCGGGCAGATTGAGATCGAGCAGGATCAGCAACGCCTTGCCCTTGTGATCGAGGCCGGAACCGTCGCTGCCGAACAGATAACGTACCGCTTCGGTGCCGTTGGTGAACGGCAGGATATCGTTGTTGACGCCGGAGCGGCGGATATTTCGCTCGATCAGACGGGCGTGTCCTTCGTCGTCTTCGATCATGATGATGGTGACTGGTATGCTCATGTATCCCTGTTCCGGTTATTGGCCGTCCAATGGATCGGCAGCGTTATTGTGAATATACTGCCGCTATTGAGTTCCGAAGAAACCGACATCGTGCCACCCAGCCGCCGGACCAGGGCACGCACATGGGCAAGCCCAATTCCCTGTCCCGGTTTATCCTGCGTACCAGCACGCCGAAATAGGTCAAAAATGCGCTGATGGTCCCTGGGATCGATGCCGCGGCCGTTGTCGGCGATCTCGAAAACCGCAAAACCGAGCTTGGTCCGGCCCCGGACAGTGATATCGCCGGGAACCCCCGGCTTGAGATATTTGAGCGCGTTATCGATCAGATTCGAGAAAATCTGCTCCAGCGCGAGCCGATCACTGGTTATTTCCGGCAGCGGCTCGATGCGAATCTCGGCCTTGGCCTCCGCGGCCTGGTGCGCGACCGTTGTGACGACGGCTTCGATCAGCTCGCGGGTGTCGATCCGCACCGGCTCGAATTCGCGCCGTCCCTCGCGGGTGAGGTTGAGGATGGCCGTTATCAGGCGGTCCATCTTGGCGATCGATGACTTGATGAATTCCAGCGCCTCGGAAAAGTCCTGCTGCAGCTGTTGGTCCTCGGCTTCGAGGACCGGCTCGGTCGATCCATCAGCGACCGGCGCCGGCGGTTCCGAGGCGGCGACGCGGCCAAGCGCCCCGATCCGCTTGAAAATGTCGGTGCGCAGCTGCTCGAGTTCGCTGGTGAAACCCATGATATTGACCAGCGGCGAACGCAGATCGTGGCTGACGATGTAGGCGAAGCGCTGGATTTCGCTATTGGCCTCGCGAAGGTCGGCGGTGCGCTCGTCGACCGTGACTTCGAGATTGACATTGCTGTGGCGCAACTGCGTTTCGGCGTCGTCACGCGCGCGGGCGGAGCGTCGCACCAAAAAAATCGAGATGCCGGCCAGTATGACAACCAATCCCGAACCAATGGCGGTCAGCGAAGCGGCCAGGGTTTGGCTGCGGTCGGCGCTCCTGGTGCGAAGGGTAAAAAGACGGTCTTCTTCGGCCCGCATCTGGCCGGCAAGATCGTCGATATGGCTCATGGCGTCGCGGCCGGTGCCCTCGCGTACGATCCGGGCGGCGTCGTCGATGTGCTCGGTCTCGGCCAGTGCAATGGTCTCGCGGAATTCCTGTATCCGCTGATTGACAAGAGGAAGTAACTCAACTAAAAGTTGTCTTTGAACGGAATTGTCAAGGGTAAACTGGCTCAGCCGCTTGAGGGCCGGTGTGAGTTGGGCGATCGCCTCCTCGAAATCGGTCTGAAAGGCCGGCAGCAAGGTCGAGAGATAGCCGCGCTGCGCGCTTTCGGCGCGGCGCAGCTGCAATTGAGCCAACGATATCTGGCTCTCGACCTCAAGCGTGCGAACGATCCAGCGCGCATCGTCCCGCGCCTCGTTTACCAGATGAACCGAGCCGGCGCTGATCACGGTCAGCACCACAAGGCCCGCGACCAGCAGCAGGATATGCCCAACCGCGCGGCGGCGCGTGGCATCAGACGTCACGACAACCTCGCGTCATGTGGCAGCGGGATTCAAAGGTTTTCCCCCCGAGGGCGAAAAAAGTTCCCAGCCGACCAAAACGCCTGTCGCGGCAATTGGTTCCAGACATTTCAGGGGATCGGGCGGCCGCTCAATTGGCGAGCTGGCCGGCCAGATATTGTTCGAGCCAGTGGATATGATAGTCGCCGTCGATAATGGCGGGTTCCCGGACCAGGGCGCGGAACAGCGGCAAGGTCGTTTCAATGCCTTCCACCACCATTTCGTCCAGCGCACGGCGCAGCCGCATCAGGCATTCGCCGCGGGTCTTGCCATGGACGATCAGCTTGCCGACCAGGGAGTCATAATAAGGCGGAATCACGTAACCTTGGTAGACGGCGGAATCGATCCGCACGCCGAGGCCGCCCGGCGGGTGGTATTGCAAGATCTTGCCGGGCGAGGGCCGGAAGGTCACGGGGTTCTCGGCGTTGACGCGGCACTCGATGGCGTGGCCATTGATGATGACTTCATCCTGCGTCACCGGCAGATCGCCGCCGGCGGCGATGCGGATCTGCTCCAGTACGAGGTCGATGCCGGTGATCATCTCGGTGACGGGATGCTCGACCTGGATCCTTGTATTCATCTCGATGAAATAGAATTCGCCTTCTTCATAGAGGAATTCCACGGTGCCGACGCCGAGATACTTCATCTCCTGCATCGCCTTGGCGACGGTGGCGCCGATCCTGGCGCGCGCGGCGCCGTCGAGCGCAGGCGAGGGGCCTTCCTCCCAGACCTTTTGATGGCGCCGCTGCAGCGAGCAATCGCGCTCGCCGAGATGGATCGCGCCGCCGCGGCCATCGCCGAGGACCTGGATTTCGATGTGGCGCGGCTTCTGCAGGTATTTTTCGAGATAGACCGAGGCATCGCCGAACGCCGATCTGGCTTCGTTGGCCGCGGTCGACAGCGCCAGCATCAGGTCTTCGGCGCTCGGCGCGACTTTCATGCCGCGTCCGCCGCCGCCCGACGCTGCTTTCACCAGCACCGGAAAACCGATCGCATTCGCAATCGCCATCGCGTCGTCGTTGGGACCGACGGCGCCGTCGGAGCCGGGCACCACGGGAATGCCGAGCCTTTTCGCGGTCTTCTTGGCCTCGATCTTGTCGCCCATCAGGCGGATGTGTTCGGCCTTGGGCCCGATGAAATGCAGATTGTGATCGGCGAGGATTTCGGCAAAACGGGCGTTTTCCGACAGAAAGCCGTAGCCGGGATGCACCGCATCCGCGCCGGTGATCTCGCAGGCGGCAAGCAGCGCGGGCACGTTGAGGTAGCTGTCTTTGGACGGCGGCGGGCCGATGCAGACGCTCTCGTCCGCGAGCCGCACATGCATCGCGTCGGCGTCGGCGGTGGAATGCACCGCGACCGTGGCGATGCCGAGTTCCTTGCACGCGCGCAGAATACGCAGTGCGATTTCGCCGCGATTGGCTATCAGGATCTTGTCGAACATGTCTTTCCAAGGGCGAGTAGCGAATGATGAGTGGCGAATGGTGAAGGTGAAAAGTCTATTCGCCACTCATCATTCGCTATTCGCGCGCTTATTCAATAATCACCAGCGGCTCGCCGAATTCGACCGGCTGGCCGTCCTCGACGAGAATTTGCGTCACGGTGCCCGCGCGCGTGGATGGAATCTGGTTCATCGTTTTCATGGCTTCGATGATCAGCAGCGTTTGACCGACCGAGACCTTGCTGCCGACTTCGACAAACGGCTTGGCGCCGGGCTCGGACGCCCAATAGGCGGTGCCCACCATCGGCGAGGGCACCACGCCGGGGTGCTTGGCTAAATCGGCGACATCGACCGGCGCGGAGGCGGCCGGCGCGGCAGCGGCGGGCTGGTGGCTCGGCGGCATCGATGCCGCGATTGAGACGTTGCGCGCGACCCGCACCCGCAAGCCGGCGCGCTCGATCTCGATCTCGGTGAGATTGGTCTCGTCAAGCAGCAGGGCGAGTTCGCGGATGAGCGCGCTGTCGTCGCTTTTGGTTTGTGCGGCTGTCTTGTCGTCAGGCTGGCGCGCCATGATCTTGATCCGGGACTTTCTCTGGTGGTGATGGGCGGATGTGTCAGGCTTTTGCCTTGACGCCGATCCTGGCGGCAAGGCCGTTGATCGCGAGCCTGTAACCGTCGATGCCGAAGCCGCAAAGCGTTGCGAAAGCGGCGCGGGCGGTGAAGGAATGATGACGGAAACTCTCGCGGGCGTGAATATTGCTGATGTGCACTTCGACGGTGGGAATTTTCACCGCCACCAGCGCATCATGCAGGGCAATCGAGGTGTGCGAATAGGCCCCTGCATTGATGATAATCCCGGCCGCCTTCCTGGCATGGGCCTCGTGGATGAAATCGATCAGCTCACCCTCACGGTTGGATTGTCTGCAGTCGGCCTTCAGGCCGAATTGCGCCGACGTCTCCGCGCATAATTTCTCGACGTCGGCGAGCCTGGCATGACCGTAAGTCTCAGGCTCGCGGATCCCCAACAAATTGAGGTTGGGGCCGTTGAGCACGTAAATTGTCTCGGCAGCGGTCTTGGCCATCCAAATCCCGGCAATGTGGCGGTAGGTCGCCGGGTTATAGGTAACAACCGGCCCAAGGGAAAGCCTTTAGGCCGGCTTCGAGCTTCCTCAAATGCCTCATCCAACTGCCAAAAAGGTGCGCAGAACCTGCGGAAACCACCCGTTAACCAATGCTAAAGGATGGGGCTGGTGGCTCTTGGCGGGGGCGGATGCGCGGATGAGCACAAGAAAAAGGGCGGGCCCGAAGGCCCGCCCCGGATTCGCGGACTGGTCGAGATCAGGCTTCCAGCACGGCCACGATCTCGAGCGTGCGCGGATCCACCACCACGATCTGGTTGCGGACGAGGATGAACTCGTAGCCGCGCCATTCCGGATAGATCGACACGATTTCCACCGGAAGCGGATGGAAGGTGACGTCGCGGGGAATGCGGGTACCGATCGAAACCGCGAAGCTGGCATCGGTGATGGGGGCCACGTGCTGATCCCGGATCACGCTGGTGATCCTGGTGCGCTGCTCCGTCGACAGCTTGGCGCCGGCGCCCGCCTGTCCGGTGGTGGTAGTGGCCGCCTTGCTGTCCGGCGTACCCTTGGTCTCCGCGCTCATGTTGCCATTGCGGCCTTCGGCTTTCATATCATTGCCGGCCGGGCCGCGGGTCTCCGAGCTCTTCGACCTTTCGCCTTTCGGGTTATTGTCCTGGGCCGATTTTTCGTCCTTCGGGCCGGCCTTGATGTCACCCTGCGCGCTCGGGTTGCTGGCGGCGTTGGGTGCCGCTTTCTGGTCCGACTGAGTGGACTTCATGCCCTTGTCGAGCCCCTTGGAGTCCGAGGCCTTGTCGCGATTCATCGGGGTTGCCGACGGCGCACCCTTTTCAGACGGCGGCGCGCTCTGCTGCACCGTAGAGCCCGCCGATGGTGCGTCGCGGCCCATTCCGGTTCCCTGCGCGTTGGCGAAGCCGGTTCCAGCGATCAATGCCGCCGTGGCCGCGGTAATCATCAAGCGATTAATCATCAAATATCTCCTCACGTGTTTGCCTTGCCCGGCCGACAACGAAAGCAGGTGTGCGATGTTCCCCGTGGTTCGCGGTTCCTTCAATTTTGTTTTATGAATGCGCGGTGAACCATCTTGCCGCAAAAAATGCGCAAACAAAAAAGGCCGGCGGGATGCGCCGGCCCTTTGATTCGAAATGCGACGTTGAGCGGTGCGCGCAGCCGATTAGCACGTCGCCTTGCCGCAGCGGGCGACGGCGATTTTCTCCCTGAGGTCGTCAAGGCCGACCGCGCCGATCACCACCTGCTTTCCGATCACGTAGCTCGGCGTGCCGTTCATGCCCATCGATTCCGCGAGTTTGAAGTTTTCCTCGATCGTGGCGCGCCCTTCCGGGCTCGCTAGATCTTTCTCGATCCTGGCGGTATCGAGGCCGGCTTCCTTGGCGGCCGCCATCGCGCGCGCCTTGTCCGCCGGACCACGGCCGCCGAGCAGCCGCTGGTGAAAATCAAGATATTTCTTGCCGCTCGCATCCTGCATCCGCACGGCGACCGCGACCTTTGCGGCTTCGACCGAACCCTCGCTCAGCACTGGGAATTCCTTCAGCACGACTTTCAGCTTGGGGTCGGTTTTCATGAGGTCGAGCATGTCGGCCATGGCGCGTTTGCAGTAACCGCAATTGTAGTCGAAGAACTCCACGAAGGTGACATCGCCGTCCTTGTTGCCGAGCACGACGCCGCGCGGCGAGTTGAAAATCGCATCCGCGTTGGTGGCGACGCTGGCTTCATGCTTCTCGGCTTCCGCGGCGGCCTGGCGCTTGTTCAATTCGGCCATCGCCTCTTCCAGCACTTCGGGATGGGCAAGAAGATAGCTCTTGACGATGGTCCCGATCTCCCCGCGCTGGCCGTCGGAGAAACTCTGTGCCGAGGCAGCCGGCGGCGTGGCGCAGAATGCCAGCACGAACAATGCGGGGAGGAGCAGGCGGAGCGTAGGCATCGGCGAATCCTTTGTGAGCGTGTTTCTTAGGGCGAGTTTCTCGGAGAACCGGTTCTGAAAAACGCCTTTGTTTCATTGGTGTCGGCTTCCCGATCGTTCGGGCCGGTAACGGTAAATTTCGGGCCGTTCTTCTGGCCCGGCGGCGGCTTTGCGGTCACGATGTCGTCAGCCTTGACCCATCCGGGCGTACCGACGGCGAAACGGGTCTTGGCGCGTGAGGCTAGATCGCGCGCGGTCTTGTTGTCGCCGCGCAGAAAGGCCGCCTGCGCCGATGCCAGGTCGGCCTGGGCCAAATCCCCCTTTCGGCCATAGGCCATCGCGAGCTGGGTATAGCCGATCGGCGCCTCGGTCTCCCGTGCCACCGCGGCATGCAGAATCGCGATCGCTTCGTCGGTATAGGCCTTATTATCGGAGCCCACGAGCGCTTGCCCAAGTAACATCTCGATGAGCGGTGCGTTGTTCGACAGCTGAACCGCCTTCCGCAGCGGCACGATCGCCTCGGCGGGCTTGCCGCCCTCCAGCAGCGCCTGCCCACGCAATTCATAGAAATAAGGGTTGTTGGGCTGCACCTGGATCAGCCCGTCGATCTGGCTGAGCGCGTTGCGCAAATCGCCGTGCAGATAGGTCGTGATCGCATGCGCATAGCGCGCCGGCAGGCTGTTGTCGGACAGCGGATAGCGCCGATAGACGGTGTCCTGTCGCTCCATGAAGGCCGAGATCTTGGCGCGCATCATGTCGTGGCGCAGCTGCAGGGCCGGATCGTCCTTCTTTTCCCAATACGGGCTGGTGCGGGCGATTTCCTCGAGCGCGGCGACGCGCTCGGCGGGCATCGGATGCGACTGGTAGTAGGGGTCTGCCCCGTGCGCGGAGAACAGGCTGTCGTTGGTGAATCGCTTGAAGGTGTCGTACATGCCCTTGGCGGATTGGCCGGTCGCGGTCAGAAACTTGACCCCGGCGCGGTCGGCGCTTTCTTCCTGCTCGCGTTGATACGACAGCAGCGAGCGCATGATCATACTCTGCGGCCCGGCGATCGCGGCCGCGCCGGCATTGCTCAGGCCGCCGCCGCCGTAGGTGTTGCTTCTTGCGCCGGCCGCCATGGCGCCGACGCCCAGCAGCATGGCGATGATCATCTGCGTCTGCGCCTGCGCCAGTTGTTCGCGCAACCGGGCGAGATGGCCGCCGGCCAGATGGCCGGTTTCGTGCGCAAACACCCCGATGATCTGGTTCGGGGTTTCCGACTGCAGCAATGCGCCATGGTTCACGAAAATGCGGCGTCCGTCCGCGACGAAGGCGTTAAATACCGCCTGATTGATGATCGTCACCTGGATGTTCTGCTTCTCCAGGCCGGCGACCCGCAGGATCGGCCGTGTATAGTCGCGCAAGAGTTGCTCGGTCTCGGTGTCGCGGAGGATCGCGAGGCCCTCCTGCTGCGCGAGGGCTGGAATTGGCGCAAGAACGAGCGCGACCGCGGTAGCGACGGCGGTCAGCTTCCTTGTTTTCCTGAGTAGCGCTAAGCGGAGCAGCATCGGCAGTCTTTAAATGATTGGCGGCGGGTCTGATACCGGATATGCCCTTACCAAACCGCCGAATAAGGCTAGTCTGGGGCACCCGGTAAAATAGCAGAGATCGATGCTTGATGCGATACTGAGAGAGCAGGCAAAACGCCTGTTGACGGCCTCCGGGCGCAGCGACGTCCCGCCGTTCATGGTGATGGATGTGATGGCGGCGGCGGCGCGCATCGAGGCGGCCGGCGGTCATGTTATTCACATGGAAGTGGGGCAACCGGCGGCCCCGGCGCCGAAAGCGGCAATATTGGCCGCGCACGCCGCGCTCGAAGGGACGCGGATCGACTACACCTCGGCGCTGGGCATCCCCTCGCTGCGCGAACGTATTTCCCGCCATTACCGTGAAAGTTACGGTTTTGCGGTGGATGCCGATCGAATCGTCGTCACCACGGGCTCGTCGGGTGCCTTCATCCTGGGCTTTCTGGCCATGTTCGAGCCCGGCGACCGGGTTGCGGTCACTGTGCCCGGTTATCCGCCTTACCGGCGTATTCTCACGGCACTGGGCTGCGAGCCGGTGCTGATCGAGACATCGGGCGAAACCCGGCATGCGCTGACCGGAGAAGCGCTGCTCGCGGCGCATCGCCGCACGCCGCTGAAAGGCGTGCTGGTCGGCAGCCCCGCCAATCCCACCGGCACGATGATGTCCCGTGAGGCGCTTACGAACCTGATCGTAGCGGCGGAAAGCGCCGGTATCCGGTTTATTTCCGACGAAATCTATCATGGCCTCGACTACGCGTTTCCCGCGGTAACGGCGGCCGAGCTTTCACCGCATGCGCTCGTCATCAATTCGTTCTCGAAATATTTCTGCATGACCGGCTGGCGGGTCGGCTGGATGGTGGTACCCGAGCCGCTGGTTCGCCCGATCGAGCGGCTCCAGCAGAATCTCGCGATCTCGGTGCCGACGCTGTCGCAGATTGCCGCCGAAGCCGCGTTCGAAGGCCGCCAGGAGATGGAAGCGGTGAAACGCGGCTATCTGGAGAACCGCCGCATTCTGATCGAAGGTTTGCCGCGTGCCGGCCTCAACAAGTTTCTGCCCGCCGACGGCGCGTTTTATCTCTATGCCGACGTTTCGGATTTTACCTCCGACAGCTTCAAATTCGCCGGCGAGATGCTGGAACACGCACGGGTCGCGGCAACCCCCGGGGTCGACTTCGATCCGGTTCACGGCCGCCGGTTCATTCGGTTCTCCTATGCGCGTTCGGCAGATGAGATGCGCGAGGCCGTTGCGCGGATCACGCAATGGCTCGGATGAAGCGGTGATCGCCGGTTCGAATCGCAGCGCTGGATCCAAACGCCGGAAAATGCGCCAGCGCCATTGACTCTGCTGACCCAATTGATTTTGGCTGAGTTTGGCAACGGGGCGGTCCGCAGCAAGAGCGACGGATAGATAGTCAAGTTCACGCGGGAGTGAGAGTGATGGCGGCAACGATCGCAACCGAGACGCCGGCCGACGCCGCGAAACCCGCAAAACCCTGGTACAAGGTACTTTATGTTCAGGTATTGATAGCCATCCTGCTCGGCGTGATCGTGGGCTGGAAATTTCCCGACCTGGCCACCAACGACTGGATCAAGGCGCTCGGCGACGGCTTCATCAAACTGATCAAGATGGTGATCGCGCCGATCATCTTCTGCACGGTGGTTTCAGGCATCGCGCATATCCAGGACGCCAAGAAGGTCGGCCGCATCGGGGTCAAGGCGCTGCTCTATTTCGAGGTCGTTTCAACCTTCGCGCTGGTGATCGGGCTCGCCGTCGGAAATCTGGCGCGCCCCGGCGCGGGCTTTGGCGGCGCCATGGCCAATGCGCAGGCGGTGGCGGGCTTCGCCAAGCAGGCCGAGACCCAGAAGAGTGTCGACTTCTTCCTGCATATCATCCCCGACACGGTGGTCGGCGCCTTTGCATCCGGCGAGATATTGCAGGTCCTGCTGTTCTCGGTCCTGTTCGGGTTTTCGGTGATGGGCCTTGGCGAGCGCGGCCACACCTTGCGTTCCTTCATCGACGATGCGGCGCAGGGGATTTTCGGCGTGATTGCCATCGTCATGCGGGCCGCCCCGATCGGCGCTTTTGGCGCCATGGCCTATACCATCGGCAAGTTCGGCACCGGCGCGATTCTCAATCTGGTCGGCCTGATCGCGACCTTCTATCTCACGGCAGCGCTGTTCGTGCTCGTGGTGCTCGGCACCGTCGCGCGAATTGTCGGGTTCTCGATCTTCAAATTCCTGGCCTACATCAAGGACGAGTTGCTGATCGTGCTCGGCACGTCGTCTTCGGAAAGCGCGCTTCCCTCGCTGATGGAAAAACTCGAACGGCTCGGCTGTTCCAAGTCGGTGGTGGGGCTTGTGGTGCCGACCGGATATTCGTTCAATCTCGACGGCACCAACATCTACATGACGCTCGCAACCCTGTTCATCGCGCAGGCGCTCAGTTTCGATCTCACGCTCGGACAGCAAATCACCATCCTGCTGGTTGCGATGCTGACATCGAAGGGAGCATCCGGCATTACGGGGGCGGGCTTCATCACCCTGGCGGCGACGCTGGCCGTCGTCGATCCGCGGCTGGTTCCGGGCATGGCGATCGTTCTTGGCATCGACAAGTTCATGAGCGAATGCCGCGCGCTGACGAACCTTTGCGGCAACGGCGTTGCCTGCGTGGTGGTGTCGTGGTGGGAAGGCGAACTCGATCGCGACAAGCTGAAGGCCAATCTCAACAAGCAGATCGATCCGACCGACGTGGAGACGGCGGTCACGACGGGGTAGGGCGATTTCGAGCGACGCGGCTCTGACTAACAAAAACCGCCCGGTTTTGCCGGGCGGTTTTTCGCTGCACAAATTCAGATCTCTTATTCGCCGTTGCCGAAGCGCCGCGACCACCATCCCGCGCGACGCGGCTGGGGATCGGTTGCCTCCGAACCGGACTCGGCCGGGGCCGCAGGTGGCTCGGGTGGGCTGCGGTTGACCGGCGCGGCCGCGTCAGGCTGAGCATTGACCAGGAAGCTCACTTTTTCGCGCACTGTTGAGCGCCGCCGCGCGGCGGCTCTTTCGGCCTCCTGAGTGGTCTCGGTCTCGGCGACAGTCCGCGCAGTTTCCTGATGATGGCGATCCGCGGGTTGCTGCTCGGGCGGCGGTGCAATCGATTCGGGTTGCACCACCGGCAGAGACGGTTCGGCGGCATACCCGTCGAAGTCAGCAACGGCGCTGGTCGCCTCCGGCGCCGATGTCGGCCCGAGCTCGTCCACAATCGATCCGGCCAGACCGTCCTCCGGTCCGCCGCGCCGGCGGCGTCCGCCACGACGTCCGCGACGGCGCGGCCGCCGCTCGCCGCCTGCCGCCTGATCGGCGCGAACCAGGCCGGGCTGCTCCTCGGATTCGTCCTCGTCGGAATCATTCTCGTCCGTGCCCGCAACTTCGGCCGGGCCGGGCGCCGTGCGCGCAATGCCGTTCTCGTCACGCGCGGGGGCCCCCTCGCGCGGCTCGCCGCGGCCACGCCGCCGCCGCCGCCGCTTGCGCCGCGGGCCGTCGGCTCCCGCTTCGGTGCCGGCCTCTTCGCCGCCAGCGGACTCCTCGGCGAGCCCTTCGGTCTCTTCGGTTTCCACTTCCGATTCGACTTCGACGTCGAACGGCTCGTCCTCGTCGAATGCTTCCTCGATCTGCGGCGGGAACGCGGCAACTTGCGCCGCCAGCAGCGCCTTGGCGGCCTCCAGCGTGTGCACCTGTTCGCCGCGATCGATGATGAACGACTGCTGGCCGCTCACCGTCGGGTCGGCGATCACCGCAAGGGTTACCTTGAAGCTGTTTTCGAGATCGCGCAGATGGCCGCGCTTGTGGTTGAGAACGTAAAGCGCGACGTCGGTTCGGGTCCGCACCACCAGATTGTGGGTCGCGCCCTTCATCAATATTTCCTCAAGCCCGCGCAGCAACTGCAACGCCACCGAGGAAACCGAACGTACATGGCCGCTGCCGCCGCATTGCGGGCAGGGCTCGGTCGAACTCTCCAGCACGCTGGCGCGGATGCGCTGGCGCGACATCTCGAGCAGTCCGAAATGCGAGATCCGTCCGACCTGGATTCGGGCGCGGTCCTGCCGCAAGCAATCGCTGAGCTTGCGCTCCACCGAACGGTTGTTGCGCTTTTCGTCCATGTCGATGAAGTCGATGACGATCAGGCCGGCGAGGTCACGCAGCCGAAGCTGCCGCGCGACTTCCTCGGCGGCTTCGAGATTGGTCTTGAGCGCGGTATCCTCGATGTGATGTTCGCGGGTCGAGCGGCCGGAGTTGACGTCGATCGAGACCAGCGCCTCGGTCTGGTTGATCACGATGTAGCCGCCGGAGCGCAACTGCACGGTCGGCGAGAACATCGCATCGAGCTGGCTCTCGACACCCATCCGCGAGAACAGCGGCTGGCCGTCGCGATATTGCTTCACCGCCCGCACATTCGAGGGCATCAGCATCTTCATGAAATCGCGGGCTTCCTGATAGCCGGCCTCGCCGGCGACCTGAATCTCGTCGATTTCCTTGTTGTAGAGGTCGCGCAGCGATCGCTTGATCAGCGAGCCCTCTTCGTAGACCAGCGTCGGCGCCTGCGACTTCAGGGTCATGTCGCGCACGGTTTCCCACATGCGGATCAGATACTCGAAGTCGCGCTTGATCTCGGGCTTGGTGCGGGACGCGCCCGCGGTGCGCAGAATGATGCCCATGCCCTCCGGGACATCGAGATCCTGCACGACTTCCTTCAGCCGTGAGCGATCCTGCGCGCTGGTGATCTTGCGGCTGATGCCGCCGCCGCGCGCGGTATTGGGCATCAATACCGCGTAGCGGCCGGCGAGCGAAAGGTACGTGGTCAGCGCGGCGCCCTTGTTGCCGCGTTCTTCCTTGACGACCTGCACCAGCATCACCTGACGGCGCTTGATGACTTCCTGGATCTTGTACTGGCGGCGCGGGCGGAAGGCGCGCTCCGGCACCTCTTCCAGCACGTCGTCGCCGCCGACAGATTCCACGACTTCTTCATCGGCCTCGTCGCCGTCGTCTTCATCGTCGTGGTTTTCGTCGCCATCGGCCGCGGCGTGCGCGTCGTCCGAAGCGGTGCGTTCTTCACCGGCGCGTTCGGCATGCGCCCGGCTGACGTCTTCGGCGTGCGCCGCGTCGTCGGCATGGGCGGCGTTTTCACGCGCATCTTCCTCGTGGTCAGCCTCATCATGGGCGTGGTCATCGTGAGCGTCCACGCTGACGGAAGCCGCCGGCGCCACACCGGCGGTTTCGACCGCAGCCGCATCGGTCGTGGTCACCGGCTCCGGCGTCTCGCCCGCATCAGAATGGACATGCCCGTCATCGGCATGCGCGTGCTCATCTTGAGCATGCTCGTGATGGTGCGGATGCTCGTGATGGTCATGATCATGATGCTCGGCATCATCATGATGTCCGGCGTCGGCCTGGTGAAGTTCGGCGTCGTGAAGTTCGGCGTCGTGCGGCTGGGCATGATTGTCTTCGGCGTGGCCGTGGCCGTCGTGCGGCTGGGAGGCCTGCGACGGACCGCCGCTTGCGTTCTCGACGACCTCGCTCTGGATGCGCTCGCCACTGCCGCGGCGGCGCGAGTTGCGGTGGCGCGGACGGCGCCGGCTGGAGCGGTTTTCGGATTCTTCCTCGGCTTCGCGATGGGCGCGTTCGTCGGCTTCGATCAGCGCCTGGCGATCGGCGACCGGAATTTGGTAATAGTCCGGATGAATTTCGCTGAAGGCCAGAAAACCGTGCCGGTTGCCGCCGTACTCGATGAAGGCGGCCTGCAGCGACGGCTCTACGCGCGTGACCTTGGCGAGATAGATGTTGCCGCGAAGCTGCTTGCGTTGAGCGGTCTCGAAATCAAACTCTTCGACGCGATTGCCGCGGACCACAACGACCCGGGTCTCTTCCGGGTGAGTGGCATCGATTAGCATTTTGTTGGGCATTTTGGGACTCTTGACGGCGGCGGGCGCGTATCACGGCGCGCGCGAATCGCGCGGCCGGGCGACGCGACGGTCCACCTGATTCGGGGGTGAGGGGAAGGCCAAAACGCAACCCGGGGCGCCCTGCCGAACGGGATCCCAAGGATGCAAGACGACGCGCGGAGCTTTCGCTCCGCGTCGGCGCTATTCTTCCGTGGATCATGGTCGGCAACACAGTCTGGCGCATCAAGCGTCGGCCCGTCTGAACACGTTGGCGGCAAAAGGCGCCGCCTTGTCTGTCGCTGAAGACCCGGCGCGGCGCCAAAGCGCCAGCCGGCCATCGCATATCGGAACCCTGCAGCCCGATAACCGGTTAAGCCGTATCTAAAGCCGTCCCTGGAACAAGATGGTAACCTGGGACCGGACGCCGCTCGGGCTCGAAACCGCCTCTCCTTGTCAGCCGCGCGCTGCGCTGGCTGTGGAGGGATCGGAAAGACGCTGGAATCTCCAACATTTCGGAGGTTCCGGCGCTGCACCGGGAGGCTGAACGCGACACAACCGGGAGTTTTAGCCGTCAGCCCCCTTTACATACGTGGATTGGCCGCCGGGTGCAAGTGAAGCGTCGCCGCTCGGCAACACTCGGCCTTATTCGCCGCAAGAGCCTTAAGCCGCGATTAACCCTGTGGTTCTATTGCGGTAAGAGGGCAGCTCGGAGGCATGGATTCGTTGGCGAGCCGCGCGAATCATATCGTTTTGCTGATCTGCGCGATGTTGTGCGCCGCGGCATTGCTGTGTTCCCAGCGTGCCATTGGTGGCGTGGACGAAGGCCAGTCATCGAAACCGATGGGGGCGTTGCGGTTTCCGGTCGCCTCGGATGCCCGCCTGGCTGGTGACGGCAAGCAGACCCGCTTCATCCTTGATCTCGACCAGGCCATCTCGTTTCGGGCCTTTCCGCTTGCCGATCCCTACCGCGTGGTCGTCGATGTCCCCCAGCTCAGCTTCCAGCTTCCAGCCGATATCGGTGCCGCGGGGCGCGGGCTGATCAAGGCATTCCGCTACGGTCTGGTGATGCCGGGCGGCTCGCGGATCGTATTTGATCTCACCGGCCCGGCCAGGATCGCCAACGCCTATGTACTTGATGCGGCCAACGGCCAGCCGCCGCGGCTGGTCCTTGAGCTTGAAGAAGTAGACCGCACGACCTTCGTTCAGTTGCTCTCGGCCGACAGCCGGCCCGAGCTGAGGCCGGCCATCGCCGATGCCGGGGACGCCGCGGTTGCGGTGCCGGCAAAGGTGGAGGCCGCGCCGCCCAAGCCGGTGGCGGCGCCCGATCTACGTCCCGTGGTTGTCATCGATCCCGGCCATGGCGGGCCCGACAATGGCACGCAATCCGGCAGCGAAAACGAAAAGAACCTGGTGTTGGAGTTTGGGCTGGCGTTGCGCGATCGCATCGAGAAAAGCGGCAAATACCGCGTGGTCATGACCCGCACCGACGACACCTTCATCCCGCTTTCGGACCGCGTCAGGATCGCCCGCAATCAATCGGCCGCGCTGTTTGTGTCGATCCATGCCGACGCCTTGCCGCGCCATGAGGGTGACGCCCAGGGCGCCACGATTTACACGCTCTCCGATCGCGCCTCCGACGCAGAGGCGGAAAGGCTGGCCGAGGCCGAGAACAAGGCCGATGCGATCGGCGGCGTCAATTTGACCGAGGAGCCGACCGACGTTGCGGATATTCTCATTGACCTCGCGCAGCGTGAAACGCGCACCTTCTCCAACCGGTTTGCGCGCCTGCTGATGGGGGAGATGAAGACGGCGACAAGGATGCACAAGCATCCCCTCAAGTCCGCCGGCTTTAGAGTGCTCAAGGCCCCGGACGTGCCGTCGGTGCTGGTCGAACTCGGCTACGTCTCGAACAAGGATGACCTCGAACACCTGGTATCGGAGAACTGGCGTTCCCGTACCGTTGGATCGGTGGCGCATGCGATCGATGCGTTCCTGGCCAAACGCCTGGCAACGGCCGCGCCGGGGAACTGAAAACCGGACCGGGATGCAGGAAGCCCTAGTTTGGCCACAGCGGCGGCCCTATAAAAAAACTACCGCGAGGCCTTTGGAATCGATCAAATTTGCCTCGCGGCCAACGTATGATGCGCCTGGCGCGGCACGGCAGCTGGTTTCGTGCCGGACTTCGCTACTTGAGGAAAGCGCCGCCGGTTGCGGCGCAAGGGCTGAAACGGACATTCGATAATGCGATTGCTGGTGCGGTTCTTGGGTTTCCTGTTCGCCGCCGGAACCGTCTTGTTCCTGGTGGGCGTGGCCGCCGTGGCAGGGCTGATCTGGCATTTCTCCAAGGACTTGCCGGACTATTCGCAGCTCCAGGACTATGAGCCGCCGGTCATGACGCGCGTTCATGCGGCCGACGGCGCGCTGCTGGGCGAATATTCCAAGGAACGCCGCCTGTATCTGCCGATCCAGGCGGTCCCAAAGCTGGTCATCAATGCGTTCCTGGCGGCTGAGGACAAGAATTTCTACGAGCATGGCGGCATCGATTTCTCCGGCATGGCGCGTGCCGCGGTTCTCTATGCGCAAAACTTCGGTTCCAACCGTCGTCCGCAGGGCGCCTCCACGATCACCCAGCAGGTAGCGAAGAACTTTCTTCTGACCAACGAGGTTTCCTTCACCCGCAAGATCAAGGAAGCCTTGTTGGCGATGCGGATCGAGCGCGCCTATTCAAAGGACAAGATTCTCGAACTTTATCTCAATGAAATTTATCTCGGCCTTGGCGCCTACGGCGTCGCCGCAGCGTCGCTGGTCTATTTCGACAAGTCGGTGAATGAACTCACCGTCGCGGAGGCCGCCTATCTGGCCGCGCTGCCGAAGGCGCCGGCGGCGCTGCATCCGGTGCGCAACCGCGACCGGGCGATCGAGCGACGCAACTATGTGGTCGACCGTCTTCTGGAAAACGGCTGGATCAAGCAGGCCGATGCGGACAAGGCCCGCAAGGATCCGCTGGTCGTGACCAACAGGACCAATGCCGCCCATATTTTCGCCGGCGAGTATTTCGCCGAGGAAGTTCGCCGCGATATTTTCGAGCGATACGGCGAGAAGAAGCTTTACGAAGGCGGCCTGTCGGTCCGGGCCACGCTCGATCCGAAGATCCAGGTGATGGCGCGCAAGACCATGGCGGCCGGCATCGTCAATTACGACGAGGCGCAGGGCTGGCGGGGCGCGATCAGCAAGCTCGATCTGACGGGCGATTGGGGCGTGAAACTGGCCGACGTCAAATCGCTGTCGGACATCTCCCCCTGGCGAATGGCGGTGGTGCTGGACACCAGCGATCAGTCGGCGCGGATCGGTTTTCAGCCCGGGCACGAACTGGGCGGCGCGATCAGCAAGGAACGGCAGACCGGCATCATCACGCTCGATGGCGTCAAATGGGCCAAGGCTGCGGCGGGACCCACCAAGGGCAGGACGCCGACGGCCGTGTCGCAAGTGCTGTCGGCGGGTGACGTCATCTATGCTGATCCGCTGTTCAAGGACGGTGCCGCGGTGGAGGGCCAGTTCAGGCTGCGCCAATTGCCGGAAGTGTCGGGCGCGATGGTGGTGATGGATCCCTGGACCGGTCGCGTGCTGGCGATGGTCGGCGGCTTCTCGTTCGACCAAAGTCAGTTCAACCGCGCGACCCAGGCCTATCGGCAGCCGGGTTCGTCGTTCAAGCCGATCGTCTATTCGTCGGCGCTGGACAATGGCTACACGCCATCGACCGTCGTGGTCGACGCACCGATTGAAATCGACCAGGGGCAGGGCGGCGGCGTCTGGCGCCCGGAGAATTTCTCGAACGGCAAGTATCAGGGGCCGACCACGCTGAGGAACGCGCTGCGCCTGTCGTTGAACACGGTGACGGTGCGCTTGGCGCAGGACATCGGCATGCCGCTGATCGGCGAGTATGCGAAGCGCTTCGGCGTCTATGACGAATTGCCGAACTATCTCTCCTTTGCGCTCGGCGCGGGCGAAACCACCGTGATGCGGATGGTCACGGCCTATTCGATGTTCGCCAATGGCGGCCGCCGCGTGAAGGCGACGTTGATCGATCGCATCCAGGACCGTTACGGCCATACCATCTTCAAGCACGATGCCCGCGAATGCCGCGGCTGCGACGCCCCTGGCGGCTGGAAGAACCAGCCCGAGCCGCAACTCGTCGACCGCCGCGAGCAGGTGCTGGATACGATGACGGCCTATCAGATCACCTCGATGATGGAAGGCGTGGTGCAGGGCGGCACGGCCATCGCGGTGAAGGAAGTGGGCAAGCCGATTGCCGGCAAGACCGGCACCACCAATGAAGCAAAGGACGCCTGGTTCATCGGCTTCTCGCCCGACATCGTGGTCGGCATCTATCTCGGCTTCGACAAGCCGCGCCCGCTCGGCCGGGGCAATGCCGCGACCGGCGGCCATCTGGCCGCGCCGATCGCGCGCGATTTCCTCAAGCTCGCGCTCGCCGACAAGCCGGCGATCCCGTTCAAGGTGCCGGCGGGAATCAAGCTGATTCGCGTCGATGCCAAGAGCGGCATGCGCGCCGGTCCCGGCGACGGCGGCAGGACGATACTCGAGGCATTCAAACCGGGCACCGCGCCGCCGGATAATTACTCCGTCATCGGTGTTGCCGATGCCGACGGCCGGCAGCTGCAGCCGTCCCCCGATGCAGATCGCAGCCTGTTCCGTCCCGGCACCGGCGGATTGTATTAGAGCGTTTTCCAGCGAATCGGGCCCCGGTTCGCGCGAAGTAAAACACCCAAATGGAACGAGCTCGGATTGCGCTTTGCCGCGTCCGCCGCTACATCCCTCGCGAGATCAAAAATAGCGGTTTGCGCCGCAGATCAGAGAACCCATGCGCGCTGAAGTCGAACGCCTCGTTGAAGAGATCAAGCAGTCGGTCGGGCTGCTGAGGAGGCATCTTTGACGTCGATGCATCCACCGCGCGCCTTGCCGAGCTGAACAAGCTCGCCGAAGACCCCAATCTCTGGAACGATCCCCAGAAGGCCCAGAAGCTGATGCAGGAGCGAACCTCGCTGGAGGACGCGCTTTCCGGCATCGGCAAGGTCGAGCGCGAGCTTGAGGACAATGTCGGCATGATCGAACTCGGCGAAGCCGAGAGCGATGAAGGCGTGGTGGCCGAAGCCGAGGCCGCCCTCAAGGCCCTGAAAAAGGAAGTCGCACGCCGCGAGCTTGAGGCGCTGCTGGGTGGCGAGGCCGACCGCTTCGATTCCTACCTCGAGGTTCACGCCGGCGCCGGCGGTACCGAGAGCCAGGACTGGGCCTCGATGCTGTTGCGCATGTATACGCGCTGGGCCGAAAAGCACGGCTTCAAGATCGAATATCTGGAAGAGACGCAAGGTGAAGAAGCCGGCATCAAGTCCGCCACCATCCAGATCAGCGGCCACAATGCCTATGGCTGGCTGAAGACCGAAGCGGGCGTGCATCGGCTGGTGCGGATATCGCCGTTCGATTCCAATGCGCGCCGGCACACCTCGTTCTCCAGCGTCGCGATCTTCCCGGTCGTCGACAACAGCATCAAGATCGACATCGCCGAGTCCGACGTTCGTGTCGACACCATGCGCTCGGGCGGCGCCGGCGGCCAGCACGTCAACAAGACCGAATCCGCGGTCAGGCTCACCCACATTCCGACCGGCGTTGCGGTGGTCTGTCAGGCCGGCCGGTCGCAACACAAAAACAAGGCGCAGGCGTGGGATATGCTGCGCGCGCGGCTTTACGAGATCGAGCTGAAGAAGCGCGAGGAGCAGGCCGCCGCCGACCAGGCCGCCAAGACCGATATCGGCTGGGGCCACCAGATCCGCTCCTATGTCCTGCAGCCCTATCAGATGGTGAAGGACCTCCGCACCGGCGTGCAGACGTCCGACACCTCCGGCGTGCTCGACGGCGACCTCGACGAATTCATGGCGGCGACGCTGGCGCAACGCGCCTTCGGCGTATCGCCGGGCGCAGTCGAGGACGTGGATTAGGCTTCGCGCGCACCGCGAGGCCGGCGCGCATCATCGCTGACCGCCCAACTGCAAGCGGCCAGCCGCCGCAGTTTCAGCCCGCGCTCAGCCGCACGCCGGCGCGCAGGAATTTTTGCGGATCGACCGCTTCGCCGTCGATCCGGGTTTCGTAATGCAGATGCGGGCCCGTCGATCGGCCGGTTGAGCCGACGGCGCCGATCACCTGTCCGATCTTGATGGTATCGCCGACCTTGACGTTGATTTCCGACAGGTGTCCGTAGCGGGTCGACAGGCCGTTGCCGTGGTCGATTTCCACCATGCGGCCATAGCCGCCCGCCCATCCGGACGACAGCACTTTTCCGTTCGCGGTGGCGCGCACCGGGTCGCCCATCGCCGCGCGGAAATCGAGACCGGTGTGCATGGCCGGCCGGCCGAGGAATGGATCGGTGCGGACCCCGAAGCCGGACGTGAATTCGACTTCGCCGATCACCGGTTTTCGGTACGGCACCAGCGCTAATGTCCGGTTCAGGCGTTCCACCTGGGCACGGGTGACGTTGATTCGGTAAAGCTGGCGCTCGAAGGGGCCGGCGTCGGCAGCCAGCCTGACGGGAACAAAGGGACCGCCCATGCCCGCGCGCGGCGTCGCGGCTTCCAATTGGGCGATGTCCAGACCGAGATCGCTGACCACGCCGCGCATCCGGCGCACGCGGGATTCCATGCCGTCTTCGACCAAACTGAGTGCGGCGAGCTGGCGCCCCTCGACCTGGTCGAGCGAGGTCTGCAGGCGGACGATCACATTGTCGACGCCCTGGATTTTCGCGAACTTGTTCGGCGGCGGATTGGTGACGATCGGCGCGCGCGATTCCAGCCGCGCTTCGCGATCCGGAGGCGCCACGAAGACGGCGGTGTCGCTGATCGGCGAGGGCTTCGGAATGCCCGCCGCGGCCGGGTCGATCGCGGCCGCGCCGCGCGACGGCGCCCTGATCGATCCGGTGACCTGCATGTCCGGAATGGCGCCGAGCGCGGTTGCGCGGGATTCCAGCGTGGTCTGGCGGCGCATGACCTGTTCGAGTTTCTTGTCGAATTGTTCCTGATCCAGCAACTGGCGGCTGGTGGTGCGGTCAACCTTCGCCCGCAGTTCCGCGATGCGGTCTTCATAGGCGTATTGCATCTCGGCCTGGCGGGCGATCAGCCGGGTCAGGACGTCGTCGCGGAATGCGAAATAGGTGGCGGTCGCCGCCGACCACATGCCGAGCGCCGTCACGGTGCCGACCACGATCCAGAACGCGACCGGACCAAACCGCACCTGCTTGCCGGCATGGACCAGGGTATAGCAGTTTTGCTCCGGCGCTACGGCAGCCGAAGCACGGCCGACCGGATGGCGGGCGGATTGTCTGCCATGGTCATGAGGGTGGTGATATTCGGCATGATGACCGGAACGGTACGACATCGGCACTCCCGCGCCGGTCGGAGGTGAGTTCCTTACGGCCCAATTTGCAGGGGTGATTTGACCCGGTCATGGTTAATTTTTCGCCAACGGAACCTTTTCGAATTAACCAGCCTGTGCGGCGGCAAGCACCTCGTCGGCATGGCCATCGACCTTCACGTTGCGCCAGACTTTGACAATGCGGCCATCCGCGTTGACCAGAACCGTTGTACGAAGAATTCCCTGGAAAGTCCTGCCGTACATCGATTTTTCGCCCCATGCCCCGTAGGCCTGAAGCATCTCATGCTTCTCATCTGAAACAAGAGGAACGGAGAGCTGATGCTTGTTTCGGAACGCTTCTTGCGCCTTGACCGGGTCTGCTGAAATTCCGAGGACAGAGGTCTGGTTTGCGGCAAACGCGTTCGCCAACCGTGTGAAGGCGATGGCTTCCCTGGTGCAGCCTGGCGTGTCCGCGCGCGGATAGAAAAACAGCACCAGTTTTCTGCCGGCGTAATCCGCCAGCGAGACGGTGCTGCCGCCGTCGCGCGGCAGGCTGAAGGAGGGGGCCCGCGCGCCCTCGGCCGAAGCCGATCGGGAGGCCGCCGGTGCACCCGCTTTCTCCAGGGAAGGATTGGCGGCCTTCGCCTTCGATCCGGCCGCGATCGGCTGAACCGGCTTTGCAGCGCTGGGCAATCTTGATGCTTTCGACGAACGCTTATGCGATGCTTTCGAGACCGGGTTCCCGGTTTGCCTGGTTTTTGCGTTCTTGCTTGCCTTGCTTGCAGTCGGCCTGCGGGTTTTCGCGGGCGTCGTTTTCGCGGCCGTCGTCGAGTGAGCGCGGGGCGCCTTGCCGGCAGAAGATCTGAGAGATTTCTTACGCGTTTTCTTGGACATACGCCTTCCTTTCGTCGCTTTCCGCGGATCAATCATTGAGGTATTGAGGCAGGCCGGAATCAAGTCGACTGCTGGGCAAGTCTGATTGCTTCGGAGTATGCTCAAAAGGAATTCGACACGCCACCCATCCGCTCGTTGAATGTGTTTATTGGGCCGGACGACGAGCGTGCATGGGTACCAGACCAGGTGAGGATTGGTAGCAATGCCGGCCAAGGAGCCCTCGTTGCGTCTCGACGGGCGAGGCCTTGGCGGCGATCAATCTTGCAATCAGCATCAGCACCGAGAGGCAATGGTAAGGAATACGTCGCTCCAGGGGTCAAATCCGCGTGCTGACGTCCAGCTCTCGCAGCGGGATGATGCCGATTGGGATCAGGAACACGACGAGGCGGCATGCCGTCGCGCGCGCCGGCTGTTGTCGAGGTCTGACTCCCGCTTTTATCGGCTCGGCGATCGCCTCGGCGCGGTCCGCCACTGGCTCGCCAGTGAACGCTGGGTAAGGCGTCTTGCTATCGTCATCGCGGCTTTGCTGGTGATCTTCGCGGGGTGCTTTGGCGGATTGTGGTGGCGGCTCGGCGCCGGTCCGATCAACCTCGAGATGGCCACGCCCTGGCTGGCCGCGGCGATCGAGGAAAATATAGGTCACGGCAATACCGTCGAGGTAGGTGGCACGCAAATCGAGCGTGCCGGCAGAATTCGCATCGCGGTCCGCATCCGCGATATCATTGTCAGGGATCGCGACCATGCGATCGTGGCCAGCGCGCCGAAAGCCGAGGTCAGGCTTTCCGGCTACGCGCTATTGATGGGGCGTCTTCGCGCCGAGAGCCTCAATCTGGTGGACGCCGAACTGGCGGTGCGAATCACGCCGGATGGCTACGTCACCGTTTCCACCGGTGATAACGCCCGGCCGCTCGCAACCGGCGTGGCCTCAAAGAAAGAGGCAGGCATTCCGGCCACGTTTCCGCGCCAGGGGGCACCGCCCGCAGCTTCTTCTCCGTCTTCACCCGCCGGCCAATCCGCCGCCGCGCCGGCCGGTCCCGATACTACGCAAACCGGCCTGCTCGCCGGCCTTGACTGGCTCGACAGCCTGAGCCTGACCGGACTTGACGGACAAAACCTCAATGAAATCGGTTTGAAGAACGGCAACCTGATCGTCGATGATCAGCAGCGCGGCAACAAATGGAATTTCGAAAATATCACCCTCAGTCTTCGGCGGCCCATGGCCGGCGGGGTGGCGCTGAGTGTCGGCGAAGAGGGCGGTCACGCGTGGTCGCTGAGTGTGGCGGTCGGACCTTCCGCAAACGGCGTGCGATCGGTCGATATTCGAGCCGACAAGGTTTCGACCACAAACATCCTGCTGGCATTGCGGCTGAAGGATCTGACTTACAGTGCGAATTTGCCGCTGAGCGGGGAATTGAAGGGGGAATTGGGCCGGGACGGCCTGCCGACTTATTTCCGCGGCAAGATCACGGCGGGCGCCGGAAGCATTATCGACGGCGATACGCCTGATTATCCGATGGCGATCGATTCGGCGGAAGTGAACCTCGAATGGGATTCCGCGCGGCGCGTGCTGCTGGCACCCTTCAAGATCGTATCCGGGCAGAACAGGATCACGCTGCTCGCCCACCTCGAACCGCCGAACGGCAACGTCACCGATTGGCAGCTGGGCTTGAGCGGCGGCACCATCGTTTTGGCCGGGATCGACAGCGAACCGCCGCTGATTTTCAATCGCGTCGCCATCGGCGTGCGCTTCGACACCGACAGGCGCCGCGTGCTACTGACGCAGGCCGACATCAGCAACGGTGACATTGGCGTCGCCGGAACCGGCAGCGTCGACTATTCGGCTGAAGCGCGCCTGACGCTGGGTTTTGCCGGGACGCCGATGTCGGCGTCCGCGCTGAAGCGGATATGGCCGACCTTGGTCGTTCCGGAGGTCCGCGAATGGGTGATCGACAGGGTCGAACGCGGCTCGCTTCAGCGCATCGAAGTCGGCGTCAACTCGCCGGTTCGAAACCTGTCGCGGCGAGGTCCCCCGATTCCCGACGACGGCCTCTCCGTCAACATCGTCGCCAGTGGCGTGACGTTGCATCCGGTGGACGAATTGCCGCTGGTACGCGATGCGGATTTGAAAGCGCATGTGACGGGTCGCACCGCGACGGTGACGATCGGGCAAGGCACCGCCGATACGCCGGCGGGTCGCAAGCTCACCATTTCGGATTTCGTGTTCGAGGTGCCGGATCTGGCGCCGAAGCCCGCACCGGCGCGGGTCAAGTTCCGCATCGACGGTCCGGTGCCGGCGGCGGCGGAGATTCTCGCATCGGATCGCCTCAGTGAATTTTCCGGCACCCTGGTCGATCCCAACGCGAGCAAGGGCACGATTTCCGCAATTGTCACGCTCGGTCTGCCGATCAAGCGCCAATTGACGAAGGCGGACACGACCTATGCGATTACCGCCGACCTCGGCGGATTTGCCGCCGATCGCCTTGTGATGAACCAGAAGCTGGAGGCCAATGCGCTGAAGATTGTCGCCAACAACCAGGGCTATCAGGTCAAGGGCGATGTAAAGATCAACGGGCAGTCGGCCTCACTGGACTATCGCAAGGCGGCTGAAGGCGACGCGGATATCAAATTGCAGGCGACGCTCGACGATGCGAGCCGCGCGCGCCTCGGGCTCGACCTCGGACCTGCGGTCAGTGGTACGATTCCGATCAAGCTGATCGGCAAGATTGGCGGCGACAGCCGGATTGGCGTCGATGCCGATCTGACGGGGTTGAAGCTCGACAATATCCTGCCGGGCTGGGTCAAATTGCCGGGCAAGTCGGGCCACGCCGTCTTCAACGTGGTCCAGACCCCGCAATCCACCCGCCTCGAAAACATTGTCATCGACGGCGGCGGCGTATCGATCAAGGGATCGCTCGAGGTCGATCAGAACAGCGACGTGATGAACGCGAATTTCCCGACCTATTCGCCTTCCGAAGGCGACAAGACCTCGTTGAGAGCCGATCGCGGCGCCGATGGCGTCCTCAAGGTAACCATGCGCGGCGATGTGTTCGACGGTCGCGGCTTTCTCAAATCCGCGATTTCGGGCAAGGAGGCCGACGCCAAAAGCAAGACCAAGAACGTCGATTTCGATCTCGACGTCAAGCTCGGAGCGGTTGCGGGCTATTTTGGCGAGGCACTGCGCAGCGTCGACGTCAAATTGTCCCGGCGCAACGGCGTGATCAGAAACTTCGCGTTCAGCAGCAAGCTTGGACGGGATACGCCGTTGACCGCCGATTTGCGCGGTCGCGGCCAGGGACGCGACATGATCTTTCTCGAAACCAACGACGCCGGCGCATTCCTGCGCTTCACCGACACCTATTCCAAGGTGGTGGGCGGCCAGCTTGAATTGGCGATGGACCCTCCGACGGTCGAGCCCAGTGCGAAAGAGGGCTTGATCAACGTCAGGGATTTCTCCGTCAAGGGTGAGGGTGCGCTCGATCGTCTGGCGGCGGGGGGCGGCCCCGCCGGACCTCAAAGCGGCATTGCCTTTACGCGGCTGCGCGCCGAGTTCACCCGGCAGAATGGACAGCTTACGATCCGGGAAGGCGTCCTGAAGGGGCTGACGATCGGCGGGACCATCGAGGGCAGCATCGATTATCCCGGCAACCAGGTGCGCATGAGCGGCACCTTTGTCCCGATTTACGGGCTCAACAATATGTTGGGCCAGATTCCGGTGGTCGGATTGTTTTTTGGCGGCAGCAATGAAGGGCTGTTCGGCGTCACCTACGAAGTCGTCGGCACCCCGGACAAGCCGACGCTTCGCGTCAACCCGATTTCGGCGATCTTCCCCGGCGTCTCCAGAAAAATCATGGAGTTCAACACCGGCAAGCAAAACAATCCGGTCGAATTTCCAGCACCGAACAACAACTGACCGGCGAAGTTCCGGTCCGGGAGGATCTGATCCGAACACCGGGTGCTCAGCGCCGCAGCGCCGGCACCACCAGAAACGGGATCATGCCCAGCAGCACGCTGACCAGCGCGAACGCGATCAGCGGATTGTAGCTGTGGCTCCAGTCGTGGATCAGTCCGCCGCTCCAGGAGCCGAACGCCGATCCGAGCCCGCTGCCGATCGAAATCGAGCCATAGATCGTTCCAACGCGTTTTCCCCGAAAGATCTTCATGGCGGTTGCGGTCAGCAGCGGGCCGCGTGAGCCGATCATGCTGCCGAAGCAGACCACGAACCCCGTCAGGATCCAGACGTTCGGATACCATTGCAGCAGCCAGAGCAGGACGATCCCGACGATCGACAGCGCGTAGCTCAACAGCACCGACGGCCTGCGGCCGATGATGCCGTCGAGCCAGGAGACGCCGAGCATGCCGAACAGCAGCACGACGCCGGAAAATCCCCAGGCGGTCGCCGCCTGCAAAGGCGGGAATCCCGCGTCGATCAGGTAGGCCACGACTTGCGGTGCGATCGCGTACATGCCGATCGCGGTGAAGAAAAAAGTGGAGAACAAGGCCCAGAATGCGTGGTGGCGCATCGCGCTGGAAAGCGTCCAGCCGTCATCGGCGACGCCGACGGCGGCGCTTTTGGCGAGATGGGGTGAGCCGGTGGAGAACAGCCGCCAGGGCAGGATCAGCAGCGGCACGAGCAGGACCAGCGCCGCGCCGCCAAAGATCTGGTAGGCGCCGCGCCAGCCGACATGATCGATCAGCAGCTGCGACGCCGGCAGCAGGATCAACACGCCGGCGCCGGTCGCGGAATAGACCACGGCCATCGCGGTCGGCAGCCGTGGCCCGAACCACCGGCCGAGCAGGATGGAGTTCGGAACATTGCCGATAAACGCGATCCCGATACCGACGCACAGACCGATGCTCAGCTGGAACTGCCAAAGATGGCTCGCATTCGCGGCGAACAGGAACGCTCCGCCGAGCAGGAGCAGTCCGAGCGAATAGACGCTGCGGGGTCCGGAATAATCGAACAGCCGGCCGATCAGCGGCGACGCCAGCCCGCCCGCCAGCGCGGTCAGGGAGTAAACCGAAACCACTTGGGCGCGGTCCCAGCCGAAGCTCTCCGAGATCGGCAGCAGAAACACGGTAAAACTCTCGCCGAGACCGCGGCCGAGCACCGATAGAGCGAAGCACAGCGCCAGCACGTGAAGCGCTATGCGCGCTGCCGCTCGCGGCTTCGCAAGCGTATCCTCCCGTGGCGCGTTCGTATCCATAAAGAGCAGGGAGCGCGTTTCCGCGCTCCCGGGCAAGTGTCTAAAACGAATGCGCCTATGCAGGCTTGAGCAGGATGTGACGCTTCTTGCCCATCGACAGCTTGATCACGCCTTCCGGCGTCAGGTCGGAAGGCTTCAGCATGATCTTCTCGTCGGTGACCGCAGCATCGTTGACGCGCAGGCCACCGCCCTTGATCTGGCGCCGCGCCTCGCCATTGGATGCGACAAGGCCCGCCCTGACGAACGACGCCAGCACGCCGATGCCGGCTTCGAGTTCGCCACGGGGAATTTCCACCGTGGGAAGATTTTCGGCGATCGCGCCTTCCTCAAAGGTTTGCCGCGCGGTTTCGGCGGCGGTACGGGCCGCGTCCGCGCCGTGCAGCAGCATGGTTGCGGCATCGGCCAGCGCCTTCTTGGCCTCGTTGATCTCGGCGCCCTTCAGCGCGGCGAGCTTCTCGATCTCGGCAAGCGGCAGCGTCGTGAACAGTTTCAGGAAGCGCGCCACGTCGGCGTCCTCGGTGTTGCGCCAGAACTGCCAGTATTCGTAAGGGCTCTTCATGTCGGCGTTGAGCCAGACCGCGCCGCTGGCGGTCTTGCCCATCTTCTCGCCGGATGATGTCGTGATCAGCGGAGTCGTCAGCGCATGCAGTTGCGGCGTGCCCATGCGGCGGCCGAGGTCGATGCCGTTGACGATGTTGCCCCACTGGTCGGAACCGCCCATCTGCAGGCGACAGTCGTAACGCTGGTTGAGTACGACAAAATCGTAAGCCTGAAGGATCATGTAGTTGAATTCGATGAAGCTCATCTCCTGGTCGCGCTCGAGCCGGAGCTTGACCGAGTCCATCGCCAGCATCCGGTTGACCGAGAAATGCCGGCCGATATCACGCAGCATCTCGATCCAGTTCAGCTTGGTCAGCCATTCGGCATTGTCCGGCATGACCGCATCGTTCTTGCCCTCGCCGAATTTCAGGAAGCGGGAGAACACCTGCTTGATGCCCTCCTTGTTGTGCTCGATATCCTCGATCGAGAGGATTTTTCGCGTCTCGTCCTTGCCGGAGGGGTCGCCGACCCGCGTCGTGCCGCCGCCCATCAGCGCAATCGGCTTGTTTCCGGTCTGCTGCAGCCAGTAGAGGCACATGATCTGCACCATGGAGCCGACATGGAGCGAAGCCGCGGTGCAGTCGAAGCCGATGTAGGCCACGAGTTCGCCTCGGGCCGCCAGCCCGTCCAGCGAGTCGGGGTCCGAAACCTGATGAATAAAGCCGCGGCTCTGCAGCACATTGAGAAAATCAGATTTAAAAGCTGTCATCTGTCTGCGACTCGGATCATTCTTGTTTTACGGTATTTGCAGCAAAATGGCGGAACCCGGTCCGGACAGGCTGCCGCCGGAGCGTGCGGTGTGGCATTATAAGATGTGCTGGTTTGGCACAAGCTGAACGTCTTAGAGCATGATCCGGAAAAGTGGGAAGCGGTTTTCCGAAAAGATCATGCTCCAACAAGAAGTTGGGCTAGGGGCAAGGCTGAGGCTTGACTGCGATGATGTTGACGGCCATCGGTCTGATGAGCGGCACCTCGCTCGACGGGGTAGACCTCGCCATGATCGAAACCGATGGCAAGCGGGTGCAGGCGTTTGGCCCCTCGGGATACCGGCCCTACACCGAAACCGAGCGCCGCGTGCTGCGCCATGCCCTGACGGAAGCCGTGCATCTGCCGCAGCGCGATGCGCGGCCGGGCATCCTGCGCGAGGCCGAACTCCTTGTCACGGTGGCGCATGCCGAGGCCGTGGCCAGCTTTACCGCGCACAACCACATTAACTACGAGGATATCGACATCGTCGGTTTCCATGGCCAGACCGTGTTGCACCGGCCGGCCGAGAGGATGACCGTACAGATCGGCGACGCTGCGGCGCTCGCCAAGGCGATCCATATCCCGGTGATGCACGATTTCCGCGCCGCCGATGTCGCCGCCGGCGGGCAGGGCGCGCCGTTCGTTCCGGTCTATCACCGCGCGCTGGCCCAGTCGCTTGGGCGCGAAGGGCCGATCGTGGTGCTCAATATCGGCGGCGTTTCCAACATCACCTATATCGACGGCGGCGATGTGCTGATCGCCTGCGATACCGGGCCCGGCAACGCGCTGCTCGATGATTTCATGTACCGCGTGACCGGCCAGCGGTTCGATTGCGAGGGCCGCATGGCGGCCCAGGGCGCCGTCGACGAAGCCTGGATTGCGCGCGCGCTGACGCATCCGTTCTTTGCGCTGCCGCCGCCGAAATCGCTCGATCGCAACGATTTTGCTTCGCTGGTGCTGCGCGACATGCTGCCTGTCGACGGTGCGGCGACCCTGACGGCGTTGACCGCCGCGGCGATCGCCCGGGTCGTTCCGCTGCTGCCGAAGACGCCGCGAAGCTGGATTGTCGCCGGCGGTGGCGCACGCAATCTCACCATGTTGCGGATGCTGCGCGAGCGGCTCGCGCCTGCCACCGTCGAGGCTGGCGACGCGCTGGGTTGGTCGACCGATGCCATCGAGGCCCAGGCCTTCGGCTTTCTGGCGGCGCGGGGCCTGAAAGGCCTGCCGCTCAGCTATCCCGCCACCACCGGCGTGCCGATCCCGATGACCGGCGGGGTGATCGCAAGGCCGTGAGGATTAATGCAGGTGCATTGATCTTGACAGTTTGGTGCTTCCGCAGGTAAATTCATGCACGTGCATTAAACGCGCGAGATCGCGATGGCCGCTCCGCTCAAACTGATCAGCCACAAGCTCTGCCCCTATGTGCAACGCGCGGTGATCGCGCTGACAGAGAAGGGCGTCGCCTTCGAGCGGATCGACATCGATCTCGCCAACAAGCCGGACTGGTTTCTGGCGATTTCTCCACTCGGCCGGACGCCGGTGCTTCTGGTCGGCGATGTCCCGATCTTCGAATCCGCCGTCATCCTGGAATATATCGAGGAGACCGAGCCGGAGCCGCTGCATCCCGGGGATGCCTTATCGCGCGCGGAACATCGCGGCTGGATCGAATACGGATCGGCTGTGCTCAACGATATTGCCGGCCTTTACGCCGCGCCGGACGAAGCGGCATTCAAAACCAAGGCGGCGCAGCTCGAGCAGCGTTTTGCGCGGCTCGAGACGCGCGTCGCAGCTATGCCATGGTTTGACGGCGAAAGCTTTTCGCTGGTGGATGCGGTGTTCGGCCCGGTGTTTCGCTATTTCGACGTGTTCGACGCCATCGGCGATTTCGGAATTCTTGCCGGCAAGCCGAAGCTTGCGCGCTGGCGCAAGTCGCTTGCGGAACGGCCATCGGTGCAGGCGGCCGTCAGCGCTGACTATCCGGCGCTGTTGCGGGATTTCCTGCAGCGGCGGAATTCCTGGATGTCGCGCCTGCAGGCGCAGGAGACGGCGTAAGCCCGCTCGTTTGATTCAGGGCTCGGCCGCCATCCGGGCGAGCGTCGCAACGGTATTCATGTTGCGCGCGGTTCCTGATTTGGCGGCGTCAATGACCAGTTTCGATGCGGCCATGCCCTGGCCGTAATGGATGTAGATTTCGCGGCGCCCCAGCCGGACTTGTTCGTCGCGCTGGCCACGAATGCCGGCCAGCGTGTCCGCCGGCGGCGCGCGGTCGAGGAATACGGCCATGGTACGGTTAGGCGCTGCCTTCGGAAATGGATTGTCGGCGAATACCTGTGCCATCTCCGCGCCGGTACGCACCAGTGCGCCCACCGGCTTATCGGCATACGCCTCCAGCCGCTTTTCAAGCGCAGCCTTGATCGCGGCTTCGGACTCGCGGCTGGTGAACACGACATTGCCGCTGGCGATGTAGGTGCGGACGCTTGCGAAGCCGAGCTCCTCGCAGATCTCCTTGAGATCGCTCATCGGCAGCTTGCCGGTGCCGCCGACATTGACCGCACGCAGCAGCGCCACGAACGAAGTCATGGCTCAGCGAACGTTGGCGAGCCGCATGTCGAGATAGCCGGTCACCGTCTGCATCAACGGCTCCAGCTTGCCGTCGAAGAAATGGTTGGCGCCGGGGATGACCTGCTGGTCGATCACGATGCCCTTCTGGGTCTTGAGTTTCTCGACCAGCGTGTTGACGTCCTTGGGCGGCACCACCGCGTCCTTTTCGCCATGCACGATCAGCCCCGACGACGGGCAGGGCGCGAGGAACGAGAAGTCGTAGAGGTTGGCCGGCGGCGCGATCGAAATAAAACCCTCGACCTCCGGGCGGCGCATCAGAAGCTGCATGCCGATCCAGGCGCCGAACGAGAAGCCCGCGACCCAGCAGGCGCGCGCTTCCGGATTGATGGTCTGCGCCCAATCGAGCGCGGATGCGGCATCGGAAAGCTCGCCGGTGCCGTGATCGAACGACCCCTGGCTGCGGCCGACGCCGCGGAAATTGAAACGCAGCACGGAAAATCCGCGATGCGCGAAGGCGTAGTAGCATTGATAGATGATCTGGTGATTCATGGTGCCGTGAAACTGCGGGTGCGGATGCAGCACCATCGCAATCGGCGCGTTCTTCTGTTTCGCCGGATGGTAACGGCCTTCGAGGCGGCCAGCGGGGCCGGTGAAAATGACTTCAGGCATTGATGGTCCTTGGCAAAATCAACCGGCTTTGTGCTGGCTCCATCTGGCGCTTCGGCAGACAAAAGCTTCGCAGAGCAAGGGGGCTGATCAGACGTCGTTGGGGCGATGCGCGAACGGCGCCTGGTGAACTGGAGGCCGCGTTCTAGCATGAGGCGAGGGGCAAAAAGCAAGGGTTTTGAGCATCCGGCAGGTTGTTCAAGAGGTTAGTGTCTCGATTGCGAGGAGACGCCGGCATCGCCAATTGGCATAACACCGGACGTGACCGCGGATCGCGGTCGGCGTTGCTTTGGTTCAAAAGCTTCCCTTTAAGGTATTATAATACGCCATGTCAGGCCGGATCTATCTCGATTGGAATGCGACGACTCCGCTTCGCAAGGAAGCGCGGGAAGCGATGGCTGCGGCGTGGGACCTCTGCGGCAATCCCTCGTCGGTCCACGCCGAGGGCCGCCAGGCCCGGAAATTGGTCGAGGACGCCAGGGCGATCGTCGCAGGCGCGGTCGGTGCGGCACCGAAAAACCTCGTCTTCACCTCGGGTGGAACCGAAGCCAATGCGCTGGCGCTGAGGTCAGGACTCAGGCGGGGGTCCAGCCCCGGGGTCGAAAGGCTGGTGGTCTCGGCCATCGAACACGCCTCTGTCCTCGCCGGGGGGCGGTTTCCGGCGCAAGCCATCAGCACTGTCGGCGTAACGCGCGCGGGATTGCTGGATCTGGGGCATCTCCGCGCGGCGCTGGAGGGCAAGCCCCCGGCGCTGGTGTCGGTGATGCTGGCCAACAACGAAACCGGCGCGGTGCAGCCGGTGGCGGAGGCAGCCGAGATCGTCCATGCCGCAGGTGGCCTGCTGCATGTCGATGCGATCCAGGCGTTCGGGAAAATACCGTTTGATATGAATACGTTGAATGCGGATCTGGTGACGCTTTCGGGGCACAAGATCGGCGGCCCCAAGGGCGTGGGGGCCCTCATTCTGGTAGAAGGGCTGCTTGGATTTGAACCGCTGTTGCGCGGTGGCGGTCAGGAACTCAGCCGCCGGGCGGGAACCGAGAACGTAACGGGGATTGCTGGGTTCGGAGCCGCCGTAAAAGCGGCGCTGGAGACCATGGCGGAGGATGCCATTCGCCTCGAAGGCCTGCGGACCCGGCTCGAAAGCGGCTTGCGGCTCACTCCCGGTGCCATGGTGTTTTCCGACGAGGCGCCTCGATTGCCCAATACCACGCTGTTCACGGTTGCGGGCCTCAAGGCGGAGACCGCCGTCATCGGCTTCGATCTTGCCGGGATTGCGGTGTCCTCGGGTTCCGCCTGCTCTTCCGGCAAGGTGCAGCCCTCGCATGTACTGGAAGCCATGGGATTCGGCCCCGAAATGGCCCAGGGAGCGGTGCGGCTCAGTCTGGGCTGGTCCACCTCAGACGCGGACATTGATCGCTGCCTTGAGGCTTGGCGAAAGCTCGAAGGGACCTTACTTAAGACTCACAGCGACGAAACACGGCTTGAACGATTCTAAGCAGGTGATTTCGTCCGGGAAACATCGTAGTAGTGTTGCGGAATTGATCCACCGCGGTCCTTGAAACCGCGAGCGGAGGAAGAGTATGGCTGCCGTACAAGAGACGGTCGATCGGGTTCGCCAGATCGACGTCGACCAGTATCGATATGGATTTGAGACGCTTATCGAGTCCGACAAGGCCCCGAAGGGGCTATCGGAAGATATTGTCCGCTTCATCTCAGCAAAAAAGAACGAGCCGGCCTGGATGCTGGAATGGCGGCTGGAAGCCTATCGCCGCTGGCTGACCATGACCGAGCCGACGTGGGCGCGCGTCAACTATCCCAGGATCGATTACCAGGAGCTCTATTACTACTCCGCGCCGAAGCCGAAGAAGACGATCGGCTCGCTTGACGAGATCGATCCGGAAATTCTGAAGACCTACGAGAAACTCGGCATTCCCTTGCGCGAAGTCGAGGTGCTCGAGGGCGTGGTGCGCAAGGACGGCGAGAAAACGCAAGGCGAGCGCAAGATCGCGGTCGACGCCGTCTTTGATTCCGTCACGGTCGCGACCACCTTCCAGAAGGAGCTCAAACAGGCCGGTGTGATCTTCATGCCGATCTCGGAGGCCATTCGCGAACACCCCGAACTCGTGAAGAAATATCTCGGCACGGTGGTGCCGACCTCGGACAATTACTTTGCCACCTTGAATTCCGCAGTGTTTTCCGACGGCTCGTTCGTCTACGTGCCGCCCGGGGTGCGCTGCCCGATGGAGTTGTCGACCTATTTCCGGATCAACGAGCGCAACACCGGGCAATTCGAGCGCACGCTGATCATCGCCGACAAGGGCGCCTACGTCAGCTACCTCGAAGGCTGCACCGCGCCGCAGCGCGACGAGAACCAGCTTCACGCCGCCGTGGTCGAACTGGTCACGCTGGATGATGCGGAGATCAAATATTCGACGGTGCAGAACTGGTATCCCGGCAATTCGGAAGGGTTGGGCGGCATCTACAATTTCGTCACCAAGCGCGGCGATTGCCGCGGCCACAATTCGAAGATTTCCTGGACCCAGGTCGAAACCGGATCGGCGATCACCTGGAAATATCCGAGCTGCATCCTGCGCGGCGACAATTCGCGCGGCGAGTTCTACTCGATCGCGATCTCGAACGGCCACCAGCAGGTCGATTCCGGCACCAAGATGATCCATCTGGGCAAGAACACGACGAGCCGGATCATCTCCAAGGGTATCGCGGCGGGCGTGTCGCAGAACACCTATCGCGGCCTCGTCACCGCGCATCGAAAGGCGACCGGCGCGCGCAATTTTACCGCCTGCGACTCGCTTCTGATCGGCGACAAATGCGGCGCCCATACCGTGCCCTATATCGAGGCCAAGAACTCTTCCGCGCTGTTCGAGCATGAGGCGACGACGTCGAAGATTTCCGAGGACGTGCTGTTCTACTGCGTGCAGCGCGGCCTCTCCCAGGAAGAAGCCGTCGGCCTCGTCGTCAACGGCTTTGTCAAGGACGTGCTGCAGCAACTGCCGATGGAATTCGCGGTGGAGGCGCAGAAGCTGATTTCGATCTCGCTGGAAGGCTCGGTCGGATAAGACCTCATCCTGAGGAGAGCGCGAAAGCGCTCGTCTCGAAGGATGAGAGGAAAGGTTGTCGGCTACGTCCTTTTAAGACGCGCCTTCGGCGCTCCTCAGGACGAGGAAAGAAAAACGGAAGATAATGTAATGGCACTACTCGAAGTCAAAGATCTGCAGGTTCGCGTTGAGGATCGCGAGATCCTACACGGGCTTTCGCTCACGGTGAACCAGGGCGAGGTGCACGCGATCATGGGGCCGAACGGCTCCGGCAAATCGACGCTCTCCCATGTCATCGCCGGCAAGCCGGGCTACGAGGTCACCAGCGGCGAAATCCTGTTCAAGGGCGAGGACCTGCTTGCGATGTCGCCCGACGAGCGATCCGCCAAGGGCGTGTTTCTCGCGTTCCAGTATCCGGTCGAGATTCCCGGTGTCGCCACCATGACGTTCCTGCGCACGGCGCTGAACGCCCAGCGCAAGGCGCGCGGCGAAAGCGAATTCTCGACCCCGGACTTTCTGAAGAAGGTACGCGAAGTCGCCAAAAGCCTGAACATTCCACAGGACATGCTCCGCCGCGGCGTCAATGTCGGGTTCTCCGGCGGCGAGAAGAAGCGCAACGAGATCCTGCAGATGGCGTTGTTCGAGCCGAGCCTGTGCATCCTGGACGAAATGGATTCCGGCCTCGACATCGATGCGCTGCGGATCGCGGCCGACGGCGTCAATGCGCTGCGTTCGCCCAAACGTGCGATGGTGGTGATCACGCATTATCAACGGCTGCTCAACTACATCGTGCCGGACTTCGTGCACGTGATGTCGAAGGGCCGCGTCGTGAAGAGCGGCGACAAGCAACTGGCGCTGGAACTCGAGGCTTCCGGTTACGCGCAATTCGAAGACGCGGCCTGACGGCGAGAACGAATTCAAGACGGAACTGATGATGAATCTGGCACTGGCAAAAACCGACACCGCACGCGCGCTCAGCGATATCTTCGCGATCGCGCGGGACCGGCTGCCCGGCGCAGGCCCGGTCGCGGATGCGCGGCAACGGGCCTTTGAGGCTTACGAGCGCGTGGGCCTGCCGCACCGGCGGATCGAGGACTGGAAATACACCGATTTGCGCGTGCTGATGCGCGAGGTGTTGCCGTCGGCCGCAGCGCCCGATGCCGCCGCGCTGAAGCGCGCGGCCACCGCCCTGAAGATTCACGCCATCGCGGGCGTGCGCCGAGTGGTGCTGGTGGATGGCGTATTCGCACCAAAGCTGTCCGAATTGGACAATCTGGAAAGCGGGCTGGGCATCCGCACGCTACGCGACGTGCTTGAGGCCGGGGATACTGGGTTGCATGAGCAGCTGTTCGCGCCCGAAAACTTCAATTCCATGGTGGCGCTCAACAGCGCGATGATGACCGATGGTTTCGTGATCGAGGTCGCCGATGGCACAGCGCTGACCCAACCCCTGCATATCGTCCATATCGCCAGCGGTGCGGCACCTGCGGCGATGTTCACGCGCTCATTGATCCGGGTCGGCAAGGCCGCCACTGCGACCCTGGTGGAAAGCTATATCGGCGCGGAGGCCGCGAAAGCCTATCAGGTCCATGACTCCCTGATCGTTTCGATCGGCGATGGTGCGCGGCTTGACCATGTGCGCCTGACCGAGGACAGTCGCGAGGCCTTCAACGTCTCCTCCGCGGTGGTGACGCTGGGCGCCCACGCGCATTTCAACACTTTTGGGATGAATACCGGGTCGCTCGTCAGCCGCTATCAGGCCGTCATCGCGGTCGCAGGCGAGGGCTCCCGGGTCGAGACCAACGGCGTCAATCTGCTCAACGGCCGCCAGCACGCCGACACCACGCTGTTGCTGGATCACGCCGTGCCGAACTGCACCAGCCGCGAGATCTTCCGCGCCGTGGTCGACGACCGCGGCCATTCGGTGTTCCAGGGCCGCATCATCGTTCGCCCCGGCGCGCAGAAGACCGACGCCAAGATGATGACGCGGGCGCTGCTGCTGTCCGACGAGGCCGAGGCCGACAACAAGCCGGAGCTGGAAATCTTCGCCGACGATGTGACCTGCGGCCACGGCGCGACCACCGGCGCGCTCGACGAAAGCCTGCTGTTTTACCTGCGCGCGCGCGGCCTTTCCGAGAAGGAGGCACAAGCGCTGCTGATCCAGGCGTTCGTCGGTGAGGCGATCGAGCAGATCGCAAACGACGCCTTGCGTGAACTCGCGATATTGGCCGCGCAGCGCTGGCTGGCGGCACGGGGATGACCATGCATCCGGCGGTCTCGAACGGTTCATACGACGTCGCCCGGGTGCGGGAAGACTTTCCCGCACTGGCGCTGAAGGTCTATGGCAAGCCGCTGGTCTATCTCGACAACGCCGCCTCCGCGCAGAAGCCCAATGCGGTGCTCGAGCGCATGACGGAAGCCTACAAAAGCGAATACGCCAACGTGCATCGCGGGCTGCATTACCTCGCCAATGCCGCGACCGAAGCCTATGAAGGCGGCCGCGAAAAAGTGGCGAAATTTCTCAACGCCGCGCGCACCGAAGAGATCGTCTTCACCCGCAATGCCACTGAGGCGATCAACCTCGTCGCTTACTCCTGGGGCGAGCCGAACATCAAGGCCGGCGACGAGATCGTGATCTCGATCATGGAGCACCATTCCAACATCGTGCCCTGGCATTTTCTCAGGGAACGCCATGGCGCCGTCATCAAATGGGCGCCGGTCGATGACGAAGGCAATTTCCTGATCGACGAATTCGAGAAACTGCTGACCCCGCGCACCAGGCTGGTGGCGATCACGCAGATGTCGAACGCGCTCGGCACCATCGTGCCGGTCAAGGACGTGGTGAAGATCGCCCATAACAGGGGCATTCCGGTGCTGGTCGACGGCAGCCAGGCCGCGGTTCACCTCGCGATCGACGTGCAGGACATCGACGCTGATTTCTACGTCTTCACCGGCCACAAACTGTACGGGCCGACCGGGATCGGCGTGCTCTATGCCAAGCACGAGCATCTCGTGGCGATGCGGCCCTACAATGGCGGCGGCGAGATGATCCGCGAGGTCGCGCGGGACTGGGTCACCTATGGCGATCCGCCGCATAAATTCGAGGCGGGAACGCCGGCAATCGTGGAGGCGGTCGGGCTGGGTGCTGCGATCGATTACGTCAATTCGATCGGCAAGGAACGCATTGCCGCCCATGAGCACGATCTTTTGACCTATGCCGAGGGGCGACTGCGCGAAATCAACTCATTGCGCATGATCGGTACCGCCAAGGGCAAGGGACCGGTGATCTCGTTCGAGATGAAGGGCGCCCATCCCCACGATGTCGCGACCGTGATCGACCGGCAGGGCATCGCGGTGCGCGCCGGCACCCATTGCGTGATGCCGCTTTTGGAGCGGTTCAACGTAACGGCGACGTGCCGGGCCTCGTTCGGGATGTATAATACACGCGAAGAAATCGACCACCTGGCACAGGCGCTGATCAAGGCGCGGGAATTGTTCTCATGACCGATACGGCCGAAGTCAAGGATATCGAAGTCAAGACCAGCAACATGGAAACCCAGTCGGCGTTGCCGGCCGAGGAAACCGAGCGGCTCAGCGGCGAAATCGTAGCCGCGCTGAAAACCGTATTCGACCCGGAAATTCCGGCCGATATCTACGAACTCGGCCTGATCTACAAGGTCGACCTCAAGGACGACCGCAGCGTCGATGTCATGATGACCCTGACCACGCCGAACTGCCCGGCGGCCGGCGAATTGCCGACCATGGTGGAGAATGCGATCGCCAGCGTTCCCGGCGTCGGCATCGTCAATGTCAATCTGGTGTGGGATCCGGCGTGGACGCCGGACCGGATGACCGACGAGGCGCGCCTCGTCCTCAATATGTGGTGAAGCGTCGCGTTGGTGAGTTGACGCGGTTCCAACGCCGCGAAGTCGAACGCAATTGCAGGAAGCAGCATTGATACGCTGCGAGGATTGAATAGATGACCGACATGACACCAGCTTCACCAACTCCCGCCGCCAAGCCGAAGCCGCGCCCCCGTCCGCAGGTCATGAAACTGACGGAAGCCGCAGCCCAGCGCATTGCCGAGCTGACCAGGCGCGCCGATTCCGAGATCGTGGGCCTGCGGGTCGGCATCAAGAACGGCGGCTGCGCCGGGCAATCCTATACGGTCGAATATGCCCACGATGTCCGCCCGACCGACGAGATCGTCGAGGACAAGGGCGTGAAGATCCTGGTCGATCCCAAGGCCGTGCTGTTCCTGCTCGGCACCGAAATGGACTACAAGGCCGACAGGATGCAGGCCCAGTTCATCTTCAACAATCCAAACCAGGTCGGCGCCTGCGGCTGCGGCGAGTCCGTGCAGCTAAAGGCCGCGAAGGTGGAGGGGTAGTCGCTGCTGCCGCACTCACCGCCGTCATTGCGAGGAGCCAACGGGTCCGGCCCTTTGGCCGGCCCGATGACGGGCTCCGCGACGAAGCAATCCAGCTTTGTTGCTCGATGGATTGCTTCGCTTCGCTCGCAATGACGTGGTTATAACTCGCGTTGAGCCAACATCCATGGACCGCGATTTCCTGATCGATCTGTTTGCCGATTTCGGCCCGGTGACGATCCGCCGGATGTTTTCCGGCTATGGCATTTCCGCCGACGGAATCAATTTTGCGCTGGCGCTGCGGGCCGGTCTGTATTTCCGCGCCGACGAACGGACCATTCCGCAATTCGAAGCGGAGGGATCAAAACCGTTCCAGTATCAACAGAGATCGACGGCGAGGATCGTCACCGTCAATTCGTATTGGGAATTGCCAGCACGACTGTTCGACGATTCTGAGGAGTTGACCGACTGGGCGAGGGCGGCCCTGGCGGCGGCGCAGCGCGCGGCACTCCCCAAACCCCCAAAGGCGCGCAAGGGCGCAACGAAGGCGGTCGCCAAGAAGGCGACGGTCAAGAAGCCGGCGGCTAAGAAGTCGGCTGTGAAGAAGAAATGGGCTGGGCGGCAGAAGACGCGGAGGACGAGGTCCTCATCCTGAGGTTTGTTCTCAGGCGACTTTTTGCTAAGCGACCTGGCTCTGGGTCTCGGCGATGTATTCCGGGTCGGCTTCGCAGATGACCCGGTTACGGCCGTTGCGCTTGGCGGCGTAGAGACAGGCGTCCGCGCGTTCGATCAGGGAATCGGTGTCATCACCCGCCTTCAGCATCGACACCCCCACCGAAATGGTGACGCGGCCGAGAATTTCGCCGGTGGATTTTTTCTTCAGCTCCTTCGACATCACCGCGCGCCGGATATGATCGGCGACCGTCAGCGCCTGGCGGAGCGCGGTGTTGGGCAGCACGACCGCGAATTCCTCGCCGCCGTAGCGGGCGGTGATGTCCTGGCCCTTGATGGTCTGCTTCAGCGACAGGCCGACCAGCCGCAGCACCTGGTCGCCGGTGAGATGGCCATAGGAATCGTTGAACGATTTGAAGTGGTCGATATCGAACATCAGCAGCGAAAGCGGCTCGCCGGTCGCCAGCGCATTCTGAACCGCCATCTCGATCGAGCGGTCGAAATATTTGCGGTTGCCGAGCCCGGTCAGGGGATCGGTGAGGCTTTCGGCCCGGATCGCCTCCAGGCTCTGCTGGAGATTGCTGATTTCCGATTTCGACAGCGTCAGCCGCTCTTCCAGCGCCTTGTTGGTTTCGCGCATCTCGCGGGTGGATTTCAGCAGCGTGTCGACGATCGTTTTGACCTGGTCGCGGCTCTCCGCCTGGGACAGCTTGTCGGTTGCCCCGCAGAGCGCGGCGTCGTAGCTGGCCGACATGCCAAGCGCGTCGCCGAGCAGCCGCATCACGTCATCGATTTCCCCGATCACGCGCGCACCGACCTTGTCGATGCGCTCGGTGGTCTTGATGTGGGAAAGGTAGGTCTCGTAGATCTGCTCGAGATCGGCCTCGGTCAGCTTGCCGTTGCGCGCCAGGGTCTCGTTGATGATCTTGTTGAGGGGGGCATTGTAGCCGGTGGCGTAGACGTACCAGATTTCATAATTGCGGGGTATGGCGGTTTGCCGCAACGACCTGATCTGGCCAAGCGCAAGCTCGGCGAAGGCCATCGTGCGTTCATGTTCGTCGAGCACTGATCACGTCCCCAAGCGGCAGACAGTGCTGCTCGCTTCCCCGCGCCAATCACTTAAATAATCGCGTCAGGCTAACGGAGGTTGATGAACGCCTCGTAAACGGGTTCCCGGCAGCCTTCGCAGTTGCGAAATTGTGATGTTCAGACGCGGACGCGAACGGGCCGCAGCAGGAACGCGGGGAGGTGCGAGTGATCGGCAGGTTCTGACGATGACGGCTCGGGCGAGGTTTGCGGGGCCGGCGTGCGGCCGATCGAAGGCGTGCGTGATGCCGGCGGGGCGGCCGGCGGCGCGAATGTCGCCGCAGCAGCCTGCGGTTGCGGATTGGAATGGCGGCCTCCGCCGGAGCGCCGGGGTTCGCGTTCACGGCGCGGCTTGCGGCCGCCGCGTGAACCTTCCCGTCCACCTTCTCGTCCACCCTCTCTTGCACCCTCGCGCGCCTGCTCACGGCCGTCGGACGGCGTTGCCGTGCGCTCGACTGTCTCGATCTCGGCGCCGGCTTCGGCCCGGGGAATGCTTTGTCCGATCAGCTTCTCGATCGCGACCATCGACTTTTGATCGAGCGGGGTGACGATGGAGATCGCGGTGCCGGCGCGGCCGGCGCGCCCGGTGCGGCCGATGCGGTGGACGTAGTCATCGGCGTGATGGGGAACATCGAAATTGAAGACGTGGCTGGTGGTGGGAATATCGAGACCACGGGCGGCGACGTCAGAGGCAACCAGCAGCGGGATTTCACCCTTGCGGAATTGATCGAGCGCTGCGGTACGCGCCGACTGATCCATGTCGCCATGCAGGGCGCCGACGGCAAAGCCATGCTTCTGCAGCGACTTGTAGAGCAGCGCCACTTCGCGCTTGCGGTTGCAGAAGATGATGGCGTTCTGCAGATCCTTGGCGTCGCGGAGCAGGCGCCGCAGCACCTCGCGCTTCTCGTGCGGTTCGCGGCCAACGCTGACCTGGAACTGGGACACGCCAACCGCCGTCGTCGCCGGCCGCGATACTTCGATCTTCTCGGGGTTATGCAGGAAGGTTTCGGTGATGCGGCGGATTTCGGGGGGCATCGTCGCGGTGAAGAACAGCGTCTGCCGGGTGAAGGGAATCATCTTGCAGATGCGCTCGATGTCGGGAATGAAGCCCATATCAAGCATGCGATCGGCCTCGTCGATGACGAGCAGTTCGACGCCGGTGAGCAGCAATCCGCCGCGCTCGGTGTGGTCGAGCAGCCGGCCGGGCGTTGCGATCAGGACGTCGACGCCGCGGGTCAGTTTGGTGTCCTGGTCGCCGAACGAAACCCCGCCGATCACAAGTGCGACGTTGAGCTTCTGCCCGGCGCCGTATTTGTCGAAATTCTCCTTGACCTGGGCGGCGAGTTCGCGCGTCGGCTCAAGGATCAGGGTGCGGGGCATCCGGGCGCGGGCGCGGCCCTTTTCCAGCATGGTGAGCATGGGCAGGACGAAGGCAGCGGTCTTGCCGGTGCCGGTCTGGGCGATGCCAAGGACGTCGCGGCGTGCCAGAACGTGGGGAATCGCCTGTTCCTGAATGGGGGTCGGGGTGGTGTAACCGGTGGCCGCGACGGCGGCGAGCACCTTGTCGGACAAGCCGAGATGGGAAAAAGACATTGAGCCTCTGGTAGATACCGCCGCTTGGAATCCCGAAAAAGACTGTCGCGCTCAACCCCGGAACGGCACGCAAATTTGCACGGGATTTTGGATACGCAGACAGGCGGCTTGATCAAGATATCGCGTTTCGATACCGGGCCGCGTCAAGCCGGAACATAGGCGCGAATCGGCCAAAGTCAATGGAGCAGCTGCGGGAAGCATTGAAAAAGCTTAATGTTTTTACATCAAGGCCGGCAAATTACCGCGAATATCGCGTGACACTGATGCGAAGCCGCGGTTCGGCTGCATGACACCTGGCGTAACCGCTAGCCCGGTCTGCACGCCTTTTTGTTTGTCATCGAACCGCGTCCCGATATCGCGGTAGATGCCGTGATTGCTCGCCAGGATATTGGCGCCACGGCCGAAGAAATCCATCGAGACCAATCGCTGGGCCAATTGAAACGACCGATCGCGCTGAACCATCGCCGCGTAGCCTGAGTCCGGGAATAACACATGCAATGGCAGATAATGCGCGGCCAGCCAGTCCAGATCCTGGGCATACATCCGCTCGGTCGGGGTGAGGATACGCACGCGGCGATCTCGCTTTGCGGGGACCATTTCAAGAAAGCCGCTATCGACGAGGCGAGCCACCGCATATCGCATACGCTCATGCGGGCTTCTTGCTTGCGGGTGCGGGCAGGCGGCCCTCCCGCGATTGAACCGGCGGCGCGCCTTTGCCGACTATGTCGTAGGCGGTTGGCACGAGCCGCAGTAAACTTGCGCAAGTCGGGGAAGACGGATGAAGAGTGGGCTGCCGATCAGGGCCGCATTGGCCCTGAGTTTTATCGCGTCGTACCTGGCGATCGCGCAGCCCGTGCACGCGGAAAAACGCGTGGCGCTGGTGGTCGGCAACAACGATTACAAGAACGTTCCAAAGCTGCAAAAGGCGGTCAACGACGCGCGCACCATGGGCGAGACCTTAAAACAGCTCGGCTTTTCCGTGATGGTGGCGGAGAACCAGACCCGGCAGGCGTTCAGCGAAACCTTGCTTGCCTTCGACAAGGCGGTCGAGCCCGGCGACACCGCATTCTTCTTCTATGCCGGTCATGGCTTCGAGATCGCCGGGCAGAATTTCCTGTTGCCGACCGATGTGCCGGCCGCGAGCGAAGGCCAGGAAGAGCTGGTGCGCGATGCTTCGGTGCTTGCCGACCGCGTCATCGAACGCCTGCAGAACAAGAAAGTGCGCACGGCCATCCTGGTGTTCGATGCCTGCCGCAACAATCCGTTCGAGCGGGCAGGGACCCGCGCGGTGGCCGGCGGCGGCGGCCTCGCACCGATGACGCAATTGCCGGAGGGCGTATTCTCGGTGTTTTCCGCAGGCCCCCGCCAGACCGCGCTCGATCGTCTTTCCAACAACGACGACAATCCCAATTCGGTGTTCACGCGGACCTTTGCGAAAGAGTTGCTGCAACCCGGCGAGAACCTGGTTCAGGTCGCCCAGCACACCCGCCGAATCGTCAGCGAGATGGCCGAGACGGTGAGCCACAAGCAGGTCCCGGTGTATTTCGACCAGATGGTTGACGACGTGTTCTTGAACGGTGCGGCGAAGGCGCAAGCCGACGCCGCCAACGAAATGACAAAACCGGCCGAGCCGCCGCAGAAGCTCGCGGCTTTGCCGCCGGTGCCGGTGCCGCGCATTGCGCCATCCAACGACAGCGTCAATGCCCCGATCGCAATGTTCTCCCGCCACAATGGCGGCTGGACCGTGGTGTTCTCGATCGCCGATCCGACGCTCGGGTTATCATGGCGGATGGGAGAAGCCGGCGACTTCCGCGAAACCGGATTCCTCGACACGCTCGATCCGCGAACCCGCAAGCGGATGCCCAACCCGTCGATCGAGCTGGCCGCCGACGCGCGGGCGGCGACCATTCAGGTCCGCTACGTCGACGCGTCAGGTGAATTGCAGGGGCCGTTTCCGATCAAATTCGATCCCGAAGCGGCGCTGATCCATGACCAGCGGAAAATCCTCGACATGACCGCGACCAGCTGGCTGTCGTTTCGCGAGTTCAACGGGCTGCTGGTCTATTACACCCATCTGATGTCGTATCGCTGCGCGATCCGCGAGGTGCGGATCGGCATCGACACCGCGGTGCCGGACCGGGTGCTGCCAATGCCGCCCTGTGATATGAGGGATCCGAGCGCGATTCCCTACGAAGCAAAACCCTATCTGAAGCTTGCGCCTTCGAACCAGTTCGTATCGGTGGAGTTGACCTACCGCGACGGTAGCGTATCTGAGATCAAGAGTTTTCGGCGCTAAACTCCAAACCCACAAGAGCCGGATCATGGACGCAGGCACTTCTGCGGAGCGACCGAAAGGGCGCACCATCCATACGAGATGTTGCATCGTCGGCGGCGGGCCCGCCGGCATGATGCTGGGATATCTGTTGGGACGGGCGGGTGTCGAGACGCTGGTGCTGGAGAAGCACGCTGATTTCTTCCGGGATTTTCGCGGCGACACCGTGCATCCCTCGACGCTGCAGGTGATGGACGAATTGGGGCTGATCGACGGCTTCCTGAAACTTCCGCATCAGCAGCTGCAAAAGATGGACGGCAAATTCGGTGCGACTTCTATTCGCCTCGCGGATCTCAGCCGTCTGAAAGTCAAATACCCCTTCATTGCCTTCATGCCGCAATGGGATTTTCTCAATTTCCTGCGTGAGAACGGTAAGCGGTTCCCCTCGCTCAAGGTCATGATGAATGCTGACGCGACCGATCTGGTCTGGTCGGGCGACAGGATTGTCGGCGTGAAGGCCGATACGCCGGAGGGGCCGGTCGAAATCCGCGCCGATCTGACGATCGGTTGTGACGGGCGGCACTCGGTCGTGCGGCAGTGCGCCAGGCTCGAGGTCGAAGAGATCGGCGCACCGATGGATGTGCTTTGGTTTCGCGCCGGCAGGCATGCCGATGAGAACGAAAGCCTGTTCGCGCGCGTCGATACCGGCAAGATGATGGTGACGTTCGACCGCGGCGACTACTGGCAATGCGCCTATGTCATCGCAAAGGGACAATACGACGCGATCAAGGCGCGCGGCCTCGATGCATTCCGCGACGACGTGATCGGCATGGCGCCGATCCTGAAATCGGGGATGTCAGACGTCAAGACGTGGGATGATGTGAAGCTGCTGACGGTGGCGATCAATCGCTTGAAGCGCTGGACCCGTCCCGGGCTGCTCTGCATCGGCGACGCCGCGCACGCGATGTCGCCGGTCGGCGGCGTCGGCGTCAACCTAGCGGTTCAGGATGCGGTCGCGACCGCCAATCTTTTGGCCGCCAAACTGACCGGCGGCTGCCCGTCCGAAGACCAGCTTGACGCGGTGCGCCGCCGGCGCGAATTCCCGGTGCGGATGACACAGGCGATGCAAGTCGTGGTGCAGAACAAGCTGATCAGCGTGGCGCTCAAGCCGGGTGATCAACCGCTTCGGCTTCCGCTGTTTGCGCGGGTCGTCAACGCGATCCCCTGGCTGCAAGGCATCACCGCGCGCTTCGTGGCGCTCGGCGTGCGCCCGGAGCACGTGCATTCGCCGGTTTCATCCGGCTGATGAGCAATCATGATCGGCTGGCGCTTGAGTGTTGCCGCGATGTTGCACCGCATTCACCGGACAATGTTGCCAATGGGCAACAACTGAGCAGAAAGTGCCTTTGAAATCGGGCAAAAGCCCATTTGCCTATCGTCAATCCTGCGAGTCAGCCTAACAATGCAACATCCGGACGCAGGATGCCGCAAAAGCAGGGAGTTTTGTTCAGCTTCTGTGGCTTTCCGGTTACATCCGGGAATCGATGTCGCTGGTATAACGAATGCCATCGGTTAATGGTGGCACATTCGGGGGAAATAAGCTCATGACCAAGAACGTTGTACTCGGCGCAATTGCCGCGTTGGTACTCGGTACGGCAGCTGCCGCGGCAGCGGATCTGCCTATGAAGACAAAGGCGCCGCCGCCGAACCCGATGTACGATTGGACTGGCTTCTATATTGGTGTCTCGGGTGGCGGATCCTTGGGGCAGAGCACGCATATCGATCAGGCGACTGGGCTTGGCGATACGATTGGTTACAACGTCAAGGGTGGTCTGGTCGGCGGCACGCTTGGCTATAACTGGCAGGTGGGGAGCCTCGTCGTTGGTTTTGAAGGTGACGCGTCCTGGGTTGGTGAATACGGCAGCAATATGGATGATGGGTTGTCCGGCGATCCGGTGGCCTTCAGCAGCTTCACCAAAGAAACCTGGCTCGGAACGGCACGGGGTCGGCTCGGCTACGCTGTCAACAACCTGCTGTTTTACGGAACCGGCGGCTACGCCGTTGCGGGCGTGACGGCGGGCGTCAAGGACAATGCTACCAACGCTCTGCTCGTTTCGTCGTCATCGACCCGCAATGGCTGGACGGCAGGCGGCGGTCTCGAATGGGGATTTGCGCCCAACTGGTCGGCCAAGTTCGAGTGGCTTTACATGAAATTTGAGAGCAAGGGATTGAACACGCTGGGTTTTGCAGAGGGCAATCGCAGTTCGGTGCCGCTGGATGACAACGTCGTGCGCGCCGGTATCAACTATCGGTTCGGCGGTCCGGTGGTCGCGCGATACTGATTTCTCTCCCTGCCTCCGATTACTCAAAGCCCCGGCATCGCCCGGGGCTTTTCGTTTGCGAGGATGCCGAAGCAGACCCTGCAGTGATCCCGGAAATCTCACCCCATGATCGAAAAGCCGCCATCGACAGGAATCGCGGTGCCCGTCACGAAATCCGACGCGCGTGATGCGAGAAACACCGCAATGCCGGCGAAGTCGATCGGCGCGCCCCAGCGCGCCGCCGGCGTGCGGGCCAGCACCTTGTCGTGCAGGCCGGCGATCTCTTCGCGGGCGCGCCGGGTCAGATCGGTGTCGATCCATCCCGGCAGCACCGCGTTGACCTGGATGTTGTCGGCGGCCCAGGCGACCGCACAGGAGCGGGTGAATTGCACGATGCCGCCCTTGCTGGCGGCGTAGGCCGGCGCAAAGCTGGCGCCGAAGATCGACATCATCGAGCCGATATTGATGATCTTGCCGCCGCCCGCGTCCTTCATCGCCGGGTAGACCGCCCGCGAGCACAGGAACGCGCTGGTGAGGTTGGTCTTGATGACGCTGTCCCACTCCGCGGTATCGAGCGCGTGCGGGGGTTTGCGGATATTGATGCCGGCGTTGTTGACGAGGATGTCGATCCGGCCGAGCTCGCGCCTGACGCGCTCGGCCATGGCGATGACGGCGGCCTCGTCGGTGACGTCAGCGACGATGGCTACGGCTCTGGCGCCGCACGGCTTGAGGTCAGCGACCGCTGCATTCGACTTCGCTTCATTGCGCCCGACGATCGCGATGTCGGCGCCGGCTTCGGCAAGCCCGCGGGCCATGCCAAGGCCGATGCCGCCATTGCCGCCGGTGACGATCGCGACCTTGCCGCTGAGATTGAACAGTTGAGGGGTCATGGCCGATGTCCCTGTTTTCGTCGTCGTGCCCGGCCTTGGGCCGGGCATCCAGGTCTTTCTTGCTGCGGGTGTTCTTTCTTGCTGCTGGTGTTAAGAGACGTGGATGGCCGGGACAAGCCCGGCCATGACCCGTCCGCTTCGATCAGCGCTTGCTCTGCCAGATCAGGATCAGGCCGAGGGCGGCGAGCGCCGCGCCGTATCCGGCCCACTGGATCTGCCTGATCATGAAACTCGATGGCGGCCAGTTGATCATGCCCGTGCCCTGACCGATCCAGAGCAGCCCGATGGCGAGTGCGAGGAGGCCCAGGATCAGGAGCAATGTGCGCATCGGGTTTCCCCTGTTGGCGGTTTTTGATTCGGTCCGCGACATTTCCGGGACGTCTCATGATTTTTCCCGGGCCCCCGAAAGCCCCTGCAACGGTAGAGCGTAGCTTTCGATCGAAGACAATACCAGCCACGCCCGCGCGTGAGAGCGATAGGGTCGGTCGGGAAGGATCGCTCAAGCTGAAAGATTCAAGTGCCCGGGCTCGGCGTTTGCGAGTAGAGCCAAGATGCACTCAGACGCAAAAAAGCCCCGGACGATGCCGGGGCTTTTGCGCTGATGATGTAGCGGAGATCAGTATCTCGCCGACACCGGAGCGCCGGTCCAGTTGAAGCGATAGACCAGCGAGGTGCTGACGGTCTCGGTCCAGGGCTTGAACGTGATCGACTGATTGAGCGGAAAGGCCGGGGTAATGGCTTCCGGCAAAGTCGCCTTGCCGTAGTAAGCTGCGCGGTATTCGGTCTTCATGAACAGGCCCGGGATGTTGATTCCGAAGATGTCCAGATTGTTCTCAACGCCGCCACCGACGAAGAAGCCGTTACGTGTCAAGGAGCCCGTGGTGGTGACAAACGGAGTAAATCCCGATTGGGAGGTAAGGGTCGAGCCTGACCATTGCGAGCCGGAGTATCCGCCATTCACGTACGAAAGTACGTTCGGGGCGACCAGATAACCCAGTCGTACACCGGCGGCATAGGTGGTGTTAAGTTTCTCATCACCCGAAAAATTGATCGCAGTATCGTTGATGCTGCCTCTGAGGCTTCCGAACTGCCCGTCAGCCAGGATGCCGGCGACCCATGTGCTGTTGAACTGCCAGTCGTATCCAGCGCCGACCGTTCCGAACCAGCCGCTGCCGCCCATTCGCTGACTGCCGCTGGTCACAAGCCCAGTGGTGCTCGACACCGTGCTGTTATCAGCGGTCCAAAGACCGCCGCCACCGCCGCCGAAAATGTAGAAACCGGTCCAGCTGGGAGCCGGCGGCACCACGATCGGAGCCTTCGAATAGGTCCGGGCAGGTAGGTCGGCAGCGAGAGCCGAACCGCTGAATGCTGCGAGGGCCGTTAGAGCCAGCACCAATTTCTTCATCTTCAAATCCTCAGACTGATCACACGACAATGGGCAAACCCATCGAATCTGGGAACATCTATACCCGAATTCCCTGGGAATGCTGTTGCCGGGGGGGCACACCCGCCGACAAAGTACCGAGGGTCGGCGCTGGAACGTGGCTGCAGCCACGCCAAAGGCCCCGGAGAACGCCGAGGCCTTTGATTATTATAGAGAAATTAGATCGGTACTTGGCTCAGTACTTGGCTTGGCTCAGTACTTGGCGACCAACGGGCCGCCCCAGTTGAAGCGATAGACCAGCTCGCTGCGGACGGTCTGGACCCACTTATGCGAATCGTCCGAAAGACCGGTCGGCAAACCAGTTGCCGTGAGCAGGAACGGGAGTGTCTTTGTGCCGTACTCGGACACGCGATACTCGGTTTTCCAGAACAGCCCCGGAAGGAAGTTCAAGGCATATTCGTCGCCGGCGCCGAGGAACCAGCCATTGTAGGTTGCCTTATCCAGGAAGAAAGGAAGAGCTGCGCCGGGCGCAAGGTTTGAGAAAAAGCTCTGGCTGCCAAAGGTCGCCTGGGTGTACCCGCCCGAGATGTAAGTCATCAGGTTCGGCGTGACGACCCAGCCGGCACGACCGCCGATCGACCATGCGTTCTGCATTTTCTCGTTCGCGGTGGCGGACCCAATGAGGGGGAATGGCGCGCCCCGCAGGGGGGTGAAGATGCCGGCGACAAACGGCGTCTCATGCGAGCCCTTGATGCTGTCGAAATCGTTGCCAAAACCCTTCAAATCTGGGTTCAACCAGACGAAGCAGTCACCCGCCAAACGCGGTCGCGATCCCCTCAGACGTCCAGCA